>ERZ779643.91-NODE-91-length-87480-cov-28.141436_pt1 | contig 87480 bp, 80 predicted proteins | sample MGYA00511564_ERZ779643 | MGnify/ENA primary metagenome ERZ779643 (study PRJEB29588, sample SAMEA2147114) | human gut metagenome | biome: human gut; feature: human-associated habitat; material: faeces | place: Denmark | collected 2008/2010 ...
AACTCATTCCGGCAGTAAAGAATGCATATGATACACCTACAACGCATATAAGTGAAACAATCATAACATAAATCATTACTCTTTTTTGTTTATTTTTTATTTCTTCTTGATTCATTTATTTTACCTCTACTTTCTATAAATATTATATATCACACAAACTTTAATGTCTAGTTAATTTTTAATCTAAAATATTTTACGGAACCATTCACTTTTAGATTTATACTTTATTAGTTTGGCTTAATTGCTAGGCACCATATTTATTTTTATTAACCACCTTATAAAAAATAAATTATTTAATTTTTTTATCTTATTTAACACTTAGTTTACTTTATTATGTCTCAATATAAAAAAAGAATAACATTTCTGTTACTCTATTTCACTGGAATAAGCTTTTCTTTACCACCCATGTATGGTCTTAACACTTCAGGTATAGTAAGAGTTCCATCTTCATTATAATTATTTTCAAGTACTGCAATTAATCCTCTAGGACTAGCCACAACTGTATTATTTAAAGTATGTAAGTAATAATTACCATTATCTCCCTTAACTCTAATACCTAGTCTTCTTGCTTGTGCATCACCTAAATTAGAGCATGATCCAACTTCAAAATACTTCTCTTGTCTAGGACTCCAAGCCTCAATATCACAACTCTTAACCTTTAAATCAGCTAAATCACCACTACAACATTCTAACTGTCTGACTGGTACATTCATGCTTCTAAACACTTCAACAGTATATTTCCACATTTCATTATAGAACTTCATTGAATCTTCTGGCTCGCAAAGAACAATCATCTCTTCTTTTTCAAATTGATGAACTCTATATAAACCACGTTCCTCTAAACCATGAGATCCACCCTCTTTTCTAAAACAAGGTGAATAACTAGTCATCTTAATAGGTAAACTTTTTTTATCAATAAGTTGTCCTTGGAATCTACCTATCATTGAGTGTTCACTAGTACCAATTAAGTATAAATCTTCTCCTTCAATCTTATACATCATTGCTTCCATCTCAGGAAATGACATAACCCCAGTAACAACACCAGCATGAATCATAAAAGGTGGAATTGCATAAGTAAATCCTTTATCGATCATATAATCTCTAGCATAAGCAATCATCGCTTCATGAAGTCTAGCAACATCACCTAATAAATAATAAAATCCTTCACCACTAGTTCTACCAGCAGAATCTTTATCTAGTCCATTATACATTGCAATAATATCAGCATGATAAGGTATCTCAAAACTTGGCTTATAAGCCTCTCCAAATCTTTGAACCTCAACATTTTCACTATCATCTTTTCCAATTGGCACACTTTCATCTATAATGTTAGGTATTACCATCATCTTCTCTTTAATAAGAGCATTCTTCTTTTCAAAAGAAACTTCTAATATTTTAATCTGTGCATCCATATCAGCAATTTTTTTCTTAATATCTTCGGCTTCTTCTTTCTTGCCATCTCGCATTAACTTACCAATCTCACCAGATAACTTGTTTTTCTCTGCTCGCAAATTATCACCTTTAACCTTGGCATCTCTTACTGCTTCATCTAACTCATAAATTTCATCAACTAAAGGTAATTTTTCGTCTTGAAATTTCTTCTTAATATTTTCTTTAACTAATTCTCTATTTTCTCTAATAAGTTTAATATCTATCATTTTATATCATCAACCTTTCTTTTAAATAAATTATTAAACATAAGCATTCTATCCGATCGTTTATTCATAAAACCCTCTCTTTTCTTAACAAAAAAAGAATGGCACATAAGGAGCATATAAATGCGGTACCATCCTCAATTTAACTTAATTCATATAACGGCAATGCCGAATGCTATTAACATCACTAATAGGTAGATTCGTTAAAGTCCTTATTAGTTCTCACCAGCCACTAACTCTCTTAAAATTATCTTTAACTATAGTCCTATATCTTCGCTTTATAAAAAGATTTTAACACTTAATAGATTTAAAATCAAGTCAAACTATTTTGTTGTCTTCTCCAAAAATATTTTTTGACTAAACCCGCCTCTTTTTTCACGCTTGCTTTTCATAACAGAAATTATACTATCTAAGTCTTTACCTTCAAGAGCGCCTATTGCACATAATACTTCAAGCACGTCTGCTAGTTCTTCTACTCTCTCATCTAGACTCACTGCTTTTAATACTTCATTACATTCTTCTAATAACTTCTTTTCAAGTTCTATTCTAAACTCCTCATCACTCAGTACTCTTGTATAAGGTACTTCTCCATTATTTTTTATCTTCTCGGGAATCTTATCCCTAACTAATTTATTAAATACTCTTTCTTCCATATTTTCTCCTTTTTTTGCTTTGATCACACTTTTGTAAAAAAGACACCTAAAAAGGCATCTTAAAGTTACCACTACTCATCTTCTTCATCATATCTTTCATCATCTCAAATTGCTTTAAAAGTCTATTAACTTCTTCAACACTTCTTCCAGAACCCTTTGCTATTCTAATCTTACGACTAGCTTTTAATACTTCTGGATGTCTTCTTTCGTAAGGTGTCATAGATAAGACTATTGCTTCAACATGAGCCATATCCTTTGGATTAATATTAATATTATTAAGTCCCATGTTTCTTGCACCAGGAAGCATCTTTAAGATATTTTCAAGTGGTCCTAACTTTCTAATTTGTTTCATATTAGTAAGAAAATCTTCTAAATCATAAGAGCCTTTCTTCATCTTACGCGTTAAATCTTTAGCTTCATCTTCATCAATAACACTTTCAGCTTTCTCGGCAATAGATAAAATATCTCCCATATCCAAAATACGTTCTGCCATTCTCTCTGGATAAAAAGGACTTAATCCATCTAACTTTTCACTGTCACCAACAAACTTAATTGGTATATTTGTTAAATGTCTAACAGATAATGCTACACCACCCTTAGTATCGCCATCCATCTTAGTTAAGATAGCACCAGTAAGTGGAAGTTTATCATTAAATCCACGAATAACATTTATTGCATCTTGTCCCATCATCGCATCAATTACTAGGATAATTTCATCTGGATTTGCAATCTCATTTATATCAATAAGTTCTTTCATTAACTCTTCATCAACATGTAGTCTACCAGCAGTATCGATAATAACATAATCATTATTATTAGTCTTTGCATACTCTAATGCTTCTTTTACAATAACTCGTGGGTCTTCTTTTCCCTTAGTAAATACAGGAATATCTAAACTCTTTCCTACTTCACATAACTGATCAATAGCGGCTGGTCTATAAACATCACAAGCGACAAGTAACGGATTCTTACTATTTTTCTTACGCACTAAATTAGCAATCTTACCACATGTCGTTGTCTTACCAGAACCTTGTAAGCCCACAAGCATAATACAAACAAACTCTTTATCAGTAACAAGTGGTACATAATCAGAGCCTAATAAACTAACTAGTTCGTCCTTAACTAATTTAATAAAAACCTCATCAGGTTTTAAACTCTTACTAACATCCATACCTAACGCTTTATTTTTAACATTAGTAGTAAATTCTTTAACAACTTCATAATTAACATCTGCTTCCAATAAAGCCATCTTTATCTCACGAATAGCATCACCAATATTTGCTTCGGTAATTCTACCCATTCCTTTTATATTCTTAATTGCATTACTAATACGGTCTCCCATATATTCAAACATATTTATCACCTAAAAACTATTATACTAAAAAAAAGCCTTTAAATAAAGGCTATTTGTCATTATCAATATCGTTATCTTTAAACTTTTCACTAAGTGCTACAAGTTTTTTCTTATTTTTAACAAGTATCAATATTACTATTAGAAATAATCCTAAAGATAAAGCCGCAAGACCATATATAATTCCTTCTTTTAAATCTTTATCTTTTTGTTCTTTATTATACTCATCTATATCAAACTTCTGCATTACTTCACCGTCATATTTATAGTAAGCTTCTTTCCCATCTTCTAAATTGACTGCATAAACTAAAGTGACTTTTCCATCGGTAAAGGCACTAATCTCTTTTTCGTTTAGAGTGATTGTTTTAGAAGTAAAATTATTTAGTCTTTTGCTAGGCGTTTTAAATACTAAAGTAAGTCTTTTAGTTAAATACTCATCATAACTTTGATACTTTTCATTATCATATATAAATAGGCTGATGTTTCCACTTTCGTCTTTTAAGCCAACAAGTGTATAGCCAGTTGTCTCATTTTTAAATGCTGGTATATCAAACTCACCAATTTTTATTGTTGTTTCTTCAAATAGCTCTGGCTTCGTTAGATTCTTACTTTCCTTAACAACAGTATATTTTTTATTATTTACAGTAACTTCAATTGGATTTTGGTCTAAAACATTAACTTTTAAAGAATATATATTTGATACACCAGTTTCACTTATTACGGTTATATCAAAAGTATTAAGTCCTTCACTAACTTCTTTTTCACCAGTACCACTAATTGATGCATAAGAATCTTCCTTACTGGCTTTAATATTAATCTTACTTACTGTTGAAGGAACATTTACAGAATACTCACTAGTTTTTTTATCAAATGCTGGACTTATTTCATAGCCTTCAACTTCTAGGCTCTTTAAATAATTATTACTAGATTTTTCTCTAGGTTTTACAACGCTAACATTTCTAGAACCACTTACTGAAATATTATTACCACTAGCATCAGTAATATCCCCAGTCATTGTAAAGTTAATTGTCCCTAAACTAGTCGCCTTACAAGTAACTGTAAAAGACTTAGTTGTATTCTGCCCATTACCTGTTGCATCTGCAAACTTCTGTGTGCATCCACTAGTAGCTCCACTAGATGCAATTCTTATATTCCAAGCTGCTGTACTTTTTACTGTAACAGTTGCACTTACTGAACTACCATTTTCAACTCTACTTTTATTTACGGAAATACTAGCACTTGGTGCTGCATAAACTATTCCTATATTGAAACATAAACATGAAATAAATAATAAAAACTTCTTCATATATCCTCCTTTTATCCTTGATTAATTAAGTATTGTCTTAATTTAAGCAAATCTGCTGAGTTAACATTTACTCCACCAGCCATTAGGGCTGCCTTTAGATAAGAACCATTTAGTCTGTTAGTTTCAAGTAAATGCTGACGAACCTTTAATAGGTCTGCTGAATTTATTAGTCCATCACCATTGGTGTCTCCCATTAAAACATACTCATAAATTTCATTTTGATTACCATTAATGCATTCGATTTTCATTCCGGTTCCAAGTAAACTACTTCCTAGCACTTCTTCACCATTAGCTTTTTTTACTGTTATCTTAGCATTTCCAGTTGCTTTACTTGTAATTGTACTTACCTTTGTTCCTGGTTCATTTCCACTATAATAATCACCATTTTTACTTAGTCCTAATAAACTTATAAAATCTATTTTAACTTCTTCAGTTTTACCTTCTTCAGGTTTAGGCTCCACTGGTGTTGATGCTCCACCATTATTTTTACCTTTGCCACCATTTGCAAATACTAAGCCAGCTAAAGCCGGATTGGATTCACTACTACTTGCTCCAATATTATAAAAATTATATAAACCAGAATAAGTATATCCTTCATATGTAAACTCGGCACCATTAGTGGTATTAGATAGTTTAGCACCTGCTTCCTGTCTAGATAAACTAGCTAGGTATAAAGCTGATACTTTAGCATACCTACCGGCTTCTAGAAACAATAAAGAATAAGTTTTATTACTAATTGGTTCTATATTATCCATAAATGTTCCAGATAATACACCCTTAATTAAACTTTCGTCTACTTCTTTAAAGCCTAAGTTTTCAAACATAAAAACATATCTTTCGTTTAAAAAGTTTCTTGGATCCATAAAGAACGCTACTGCTTCTCTTGTTGCAATACACCAGCCCTTTTCTGTAATTTGTGTTGGACTAGCACAGTGGCCGCTACTTACTTCAATGCTACTAACGTTATTTTCAACTGCAACACCAGCATAAAAATCATACTTAGCATTAAGTGGTGTAAATGTCCAATTAGCATGAATACTATGAAGATATCTTAAGTATGGTTTGTAACTTTCTGGAAATTCTTTAATCATTTCTTCGAACTTTTCATCACTAGCTTCATCTATTCTTTTTAATTCAATATCTTTAAATTTGCTATCATAAGTAGTTTCTGGCATGTTATCAAAATAAGGTATTACAAAATCATAAGCCTCATTCAACTTATTATTCTTACTTAATGAATTATACGTACTAGATGCCTCACTAGATGGTGCTCTTAAATTAGCCATATATTCATGATTAAACTGAGGATAATATGCAGAAGGATTAACATTATATTTTTTTAAATAGGAAGTGTGCTGACCCTTAGAAATATAACCACTACTGATAAATAGTGCTCCACCAGTAATTGCTTTTGCTGGGGAATTCCAAGGTCTTTCATAAGATGTACTTTGCTCTCCAACTACTCCAACCAGTGATGAACACACATAACCATATTCACTACTATAATAAATATAGAACCATGGTTTTCCACAACCGTTACCAGCTGGAGTGTCTTGATTAATAATCTCAAATTCAGCCCCCTTTGGTATTTCCATAATCTTTTTTACTGAGCTATCTGTAGAAGGTTTTTCTCTCATCGTAACTTGGCTCTTAACATAACCCGTATCAGCAAAAACTTCTAAAGAAAAACATGACAAAAACAAAAATAACAATACTTTCTTCATTTTTATCACCTTACCTCGACAATAGTATAACAAAAAAAGACATATTTTTTAATATGTCTCTCATAGTTTAGTGACAAATTCTTGTAAAAAAAATGATTTTAAACTATTTTTCTTTCTTTGCTACTGGTATAAGTGGAATATTATTAGCTTCTCTTACTTGATTTTCTATTTCAATTGCTAAATCAGGATTTTCTTTTAAGAACACTTTAACGTTTTCTCTACCTTGACCAATCTTTTCACCCTTATAACTAAACCAAGCACCACTCTTATCAATAACCCCAATTTGACTAGCCAAGTCAACTAACTCGCCAACATGACTAACACCTTCACCATACATAATATCAACAGTTGCACTCTTAAATGGTGGAGCAACCTTATTTTTAACTACTTTAATATTAGTTTTATTACCAGCTACACTATCACCAGATTTAATTTGTTCACCACGTCTTACATCAAGCCTAATTGTCGAATAGAACTTTAACGCTCTGCCACCTGGAGTAGTCTCTGGATTACCAAATAATACTCCAACTTTTTCTCTTAACTGATTAATAAAAATAGCAGTAGTCTTAGTTTTAGAAATAGTTCCAGATAACTTTCTTAAGGCTTGGCTCATTAATCTAGCTTGTAAACCAACATGAGAATCACCCATCTCACCTTCGATTTCGGCTTGTGGCACCAATGCTGCAACTGAATCAATTACAACAATGTTAACAGCTTCACTCTTAACTAAAGCATCGCAAATCTCTAATGCTTGTTCTCCAGTATCTGGTTGACTTAATAATAATTCATCTATATTAACACCTAACTTCTTAGCATAAACAGGATCTAGAGCATGCTCTGCATCAATAAATGCCGCAGTTCCACCAGCCTTTTGTACTTCAGCAATTGCATGAAGTGCTATAGTAGTTTTACCACTAGACTCAGGTCCATAAATTTCAATTATTCTTCCTTTTGGATATCCTCCAACCCCTAAAGCTATATCTAAAGTAAGCGAACCAGTTGATGTAACATCAATATTCATGTGTTCACTACTTCCAAGTTTCATAATAGCACCTTTACCAAATTGTTTTTCAATATCAGCCATTACTTGTTCTAAAGCTTTATTTTTTTCTTTTGTATCAATTGTTTTCAAGTTTTTTCACCTATTCTTTCTCTTACATATTAATTGTATAATACCATTTTTTATTTGTCAAGCATTTTTTCAAACAAATGTATGACAAATTTTTAATATTAGTAATTTTTAAAATTTGCATCAATTTTTATTAGATAATGCCTTCATTCTAAGCCTTGAAACAATATGTAACCTGCTTAATCATCTTTCTTTTTATTCTCTATTAATAAACGCTTTCTTTCTTTTTCTAATTGTTTTAAAGATTTTTCTGGAGTCGGATAATATTCTGGCATAGTACCACCCATTTCCTTTATTGCTTTTCTAACAATTCTTCCAACATTATAATGAGTTGTTGTTGCAACTTGCTCACTAAGCTCAGATTGTTTTTTTAATAAATCTTCTGTTTGAGAAATTCTAAATATATTAGCACCTAATTCAGCACTTCCCATATTATCTAAAATATCTTGCCTATATCTAAGTTTCTTTCTTCTAGCAATATCATTAGCTGTCTCTCCATTATATAACCCTCTATATCCAGCATTCGTAAATTTATCAAAATTTTTAACTCCAGCATTTTTAGCAGCAATATTTAATGAATAATTTCCCTTTTTTGTTATATTTCTTCTATAAAATCTTTTCTCATCTTCAGTAAGTGAGCTATATTCTTTTTCAGTTAATTCTTGTTTTCTTGTTTGCACAGCAAAATATGTTTGTCCTAAAGCAACAATTTTTTTACTCGGATCAGCATTTTGAACTATTAAATAGCACATATATCTTGATAATTTATAGTCTTTAATAAGTTCCTCTTTACCTTTACCAGTTTTTATTGGCTTGTTAACTTCAACAACCCAATCTTCTTCGCCTGAAATACTATTATTTGCGGATGTTACTGCCTTGTCTATGATTCTTTGAAAATTTCTCCAGTCTTTATATTCTAATGCCTTTGATAATTCTCTTGCTAGCCAATATTCATTGCCATATTCATCTATATGTTTTATATTTTCAAAAACATTTTCATTATAATTTTTTAATTTATTTATATATAATCAACTCTCCTTTCTTTTTATTTGTTCTAAATTCTGTACTATTAAATAGCATGCATACCTAGACAATTTATAATCTAACCCGCGTCTTTTAGCTCCCTTTGCAAGGTTTATCATTTTCCCGACCTTGGGAAAATGATCCTCAACATTATAACCACTATTTTCACACGATTTTTTTGCGTTATCAATAGCATTAGAAAATCTTTCCCATTTACTATATTCAAGTAATGACATTAATTCTCGTGCAAACCAAAATTCATTTCCGTTCTCATCTATATGTTTTATATTTTCAAAAACACTTTTATTATAATTTTTTAATTTATTTATATATAATCAACTCTCCTTTCTTTTTATTAGTTCTAAATTATGTACTATTAAATAACAAGCATATCTTGAAAGTTCATAATCAACTTGTTTTCTTTTAGCACCAAAACCTATTTCAACCATTTTACCCAAGTGGGTAAAATGGTCTAATACATTATAATTGCTTTTCTCACATACTATCTTAGCATTTTCTATGACATTAATAAATTTTTGCCACTTTTTATATTCTAATACATTTTTACTTCACCATTAGGAATTTTTGATGTTTTACCAACTTGGATAAAACGTTCACCAATCATAAATATACTTTCCTTGCAGGCTAACCCGTTTAATATTGGCTTTCCATCAGGAAGCCAATATTCTTCACCACTATCGCTATTTCTATATGATATACAAGTTCTTTTAATTACTTTATAAAAATTCTCCCATTTACTATATTCTAAAACAATCATAAATTTTCAGAATACCAAAGTTCATTTCCGCTCTCATCTATATGTTTTATACTTTCAAAAACAGTTTTATCATAATTTTTAAATTTATTTATATATAATCATCTCACCTTTCAATTTTTTTATTAATTATGTCTCATCCTATATAGACCATTTCCTACTTAAAGAAACTGCTCATCTAAAGTCCTGCTCTCACCCCTAAGCAAGACACCTAAATTGTAACCTTTAAAAATATACTTGTCAAGCATTTTTGCAAACGCTTGTACGCAGATTTTTAATATTTGAAATTCTAAATATTTGCATACAAAAAGAGCCTAATTTTTTAAGCTCTCAATTGCTTTCTCATAGTCAGTGCTCTCACAAACATAAGACCCACTTACTACCATATCAGCACCTCTTGCCATGTCAATAGTGTCTTTATTTATTCCCCCATCAACCTCAATTAAAAGATCACTATAATGATTGAGTTCTTCTATTTTCTTTGATGTTTCACTTATAAATTTCTGTCCACCTTTTCCTGGGTAAACACTCATAACAAGTACCACATCAACTAAGTCTAAATACTTCTCAATTTGTTTAACTGGTGTATCTGGATTAATTGCTAGTCCTGCCTTAATTCCATAACTGTGAATCTCATTTATTGTTTCATAAATATCATCATCTGCTTCAGCATGAAAAGTAATTTGTTTAGTATTTAAAGACGCATAATCTTTAATATAATCAAGTGGATGTTTAACCATTAAATGAACATCTAAAAGTTTACTTACGCCATCCAACATTAACTTTATATCATCAAAATCATAATTTTTAGTTGGAACAAACTCTCCATCCATAATATCAACATGAATATAGTCAGCACTAGTCATATCAATTAATTTAATCGTCTTCTTTTCATCATATAAACTTTTAATAAACGAAACTGCTACTTTCATTATTCTCCCATAAACTTTCTATAATTATCATATCTACTTTTAAGAATCTTGCCAGCATTCACATAATCTTTAACCATACAGTTTTTCTCATTCATATGCTTGCAATCTTTAAATTCACAATCTAAATTAAACTCTACAAAAGTATTTTTTAACTCATCCTTTGGTATATGTGTTATGTCTAAAGCACTAAATCCAGGAGTATCTGCGATTAAACTATTCTTATATTTAAATAATTCAGCATGTCTAGTCGTGTGTTTTCCTCTACCAAGAGCCTCACTAATCTCATCTGTCTTTAAATTAAGACTTGGATTTAACTTATTTAATAGAGTACTTTTGCCAGCGCCTGTTTGGCCAGTAAGGACCACTATTTTCCCATCAAGCAATTTAGTAATCTTACCTAATTTTCTATTCGTCGTACACTTAATCCCTATCTTATTATAATATTTAATAATTTTTCTTAGTTCAAGTTTTTCTTTAAATGAAAGTAAATCAGTTTTACTAAAACAAATAATTGGTTCAATGCCTTTATAACTTACATTACTAATCATCTTATCAAGTAGGCTTAGAGATAACTCCGGCTTTTTAACACTGGTTACAATAAGGGCCGCATCTACATTACTAATAGATGGTCTATCTAAAAAATTCTTACGTTCCTTTATATCCAAAATATAATTATTAACTTCATCAATTACAACATGATCACCAACTAAAGGGGAAATATTCGTATGATAGAACTTTCCCCTAGGCTTGCAATCATATAAAGCACCACCACAATCAACAGTGCATAAATTACTAATTATTCTAACTATTGTGCCTTCCATATTAATCTGTTGTATCCTCTAGAGAATCAGCAATAACAATCTTTAATGACATGTTACTAATAATTGATGATCCAGCAATTCTAGACTGACTAATAATTGCTCCTTGTTCATATTCATCGGTTGGTTTATACTCAACCTCTAATTTCAATTTGTACTTATCGCAGAATGCTTGGATGTCAGTTAAACTGTAATTTCCTTTTGTAAAGTCTGGATAACTATCTACTATATCTGGTACATATAATGTAATAGTGTCTCCTTCTTTAACCTCTGTTCCAGCCGCAGGTTCTTGCTTAATTATCTCATCTTTTTCATAATTAGATTCATTACCAACTTCTTCAGTTTTTTGAATTACAAATAATTTATTAATTTGCTCTAAAATTGTTTTAACTTCAATATAATTTTTACCTGTATAATCTTCTAAAGTAATTGTTCCTGCCCCACTAGATTCATAAATAACGACTTCAGAGCCTTCCTTAACTGTTCTTCCTTTATTAGGACTCGTCTTAACTACTTTTCCTTTTTCTATAGTATCACTGGTAACAGTCTTATTTTCAGCACTAATTTTAAGTCCCATCTTAGTAAGAATATCAACTGCTTCATCTACTGTCTTATCTGAAACATCAGGTACAACTAAATCCTTAGATGAAGTAAGTTTAGGAAGTAACACTACTACACTGGTTGTAATAATCGCAAGCGCTGCAAATACAAACCCTAAAACAATTAAAACCTTATTTTCTTTCTTATGATAATCTTTTTCAGTAATCTTCTTCACGCCAACCTCTTCCTTTTTCTCTTTAACCTTATCCACTTTATCTATCTTTTTAGTTTCACTAACACTCTTTTTATCTTTCTCGTCAAACTCCGGATAATTATAAACATACTTTGGTTCATCAGCCCTGCTCTTACTTAAACAAGTCTTTAAATCTTCATGCATTTCTCTAGCATCGGCATATCTATTTTTAGGGTTCTTAGCACAAGCTTTTAGAATAATATTTTCAACTGGTTGTGGTACGTTTGGTAGTTCCTCTCTAATACTTGGAAGAGGATTTTTTAAGTGTTTAAGTGCTATTTCAACTGCATTATCACCTTTATATGGAAGAGTACCTGTAAGTAACTCATAAAACAAAATACCCATTGAATATACATCACTTTGAATAGTGCATCCTTTACCACTAGCTTGCTCTGGAGGTATATAATGAACACTTCCCATAACACTATTAGTTTGGGTAAGTTGAGTGCTATTTAAGGCCATTGCTATACCAAAATCTGTAATCTTAACAAGACCATTTTCTAATATCATGATATTTTGTGGTTTAATATCTCTATGAATTATATAAGAATCATGAGCACAAGCCATACCGTCAGTTACTTGAAGCATAATATCAACAGCTTCTTCTAAAGTAAGTTTTCCTCTTCTTTTAAGAAGTTGTTTTAAATGCTTACCTTCAATATACTCCATGACAATATAATATATACCATCATCTTCACCTACATCATAAACCTCAACTATATTAGGATGAGATAATGAACTTGCACTTAATGCTTCTCTTTGAAAACGTCTAACAAACTTCTCATCGTTTGCTAAATCTCCTCTTAAAACTTTAACTGCAACATTACGTTCTAAAATAGTATCAAATGCTAAATACACATTAGCCATTCCACCTTCACCAATAGACTTAATAATTTGGTAACGGTCATTTATTTTTTGCCCCTTTTGTATCATTCTATACCACCTTCTTTAACAAGATACGCTACTGTTATATTATCTGTTCCCCCTCTAGCATTACATTTCTTAATTAATTTAATAAGTTTTCCTTCTTCATTAAGTTCTTCATCTATTAAAACTTTCTCAATCTGCTCTTTAGTAAGCATATTAGTAAGTCCATCGCTACATAAAAGTACAGCATCAACATTTGGATCAACATCAAATATATCAAGTTCTTGCTTTTCAGCTGCCCCAAGTGCTCTCATTAATACATTCTTCTTAGGATGATTTTCTGCTTCTTCAGCACTTAACTCACCAGACTCTACTAGTAAATTTACAAGTGTATGATCTTTGGTTATCTTATGAAGTTTACTATTCTTAAGTACAAACCCACTAGAATCACCAATATTAGCAAATATCAAAAAATCTTTTGTAAGTAAGGCCATTACTACTGTAGTGCCTAACCCCGTTGCTTCTGGATTTTCCTCAGCATATTTAATTATATTAGTATTAATTTCTCCTATATTTTCATTAAGCCAGCTTGCTGCATCTAATTTACTTCCAATAGTAGATAGTTCGCTAAATCTAGAGCCCATATGAGTAACTACCATTGAACTTGCTATCTCACCTGCTCTGTGTCCTCCCATGCCATCGGCTACAATCATTAAATGCTCACCCGATGCATTCTTAACTATTGTAACAGAGTCCTCATTATGACTTCTAACTCTTCCTGTATCTGTTAAATAAAATGATTTCATTTTTCCACCTCTTTAGCCCGTAACTGTCCACATGCTGCATCTATATTAGAACCAAATTCACGTCTTACAGTTACATTAATTTTATACTTCTTTAAAGTATCATAAAAAGAGTTTATTTTATCGCTTCTTTTAAAATCTAAATGACTAGTCTCATTATAAGGAATTAAATTAACATACACATTCATTCCCTTAAGTAAATTAGCAAGATTTCTTGCATCTTCTAAACTATCATTTACATTATTAAGCATAACATATTCTATAGTAACTCGTCTATTAGTTTTTGCAATATACTCCTTTAAGGTGTTAACTAAATCGTCAAGTGGATAAGCATTATTTATTGGCATAATCTTACTTCTAAGCGCGTTTGTTGGTGCATGCAAACTAATTGCTAAATTAACCTGCAAATCAAGATTCATAAACTCCTTTATTTTAGGAATAATTCCGCATGTACTAACTGTTATGTGTCTTGCACCAATTGCTAAGCCAAAAGGATTATTAACAATCTTTATAAAATTAATAATATTATCGTAATTATCAAACGGTTCTCCTATTCCCATTATAACAATACTGCTTATTCTTTCATTTATATCTTCACTAATAAGTAAAATTTGTTCTATTATCTCAAAAGACTCTAAATTACGTACTTTCTTAAGTCTACCGCTTTCACAAAAAGCACATCCCATGTTACAGCCAACTTGGCTAGATACACATACACTTAAACCATAATCATGTTTCATCAAAACAGCTTCAATAAAATTCCCATCTTTAAGTTTAAACAAATATTTATTAGTACTATCACTTCTTTGAGCAGTAACAATTTCTATATAATCAAAACTAAAATTATCCTTAAGTTTAGAAATAAGCTCACTACTTAAATTTCTCATCTCATCAAAACTCTTAACTCTCTTCTCATAAAGCCACTGCCATATCTGTCGTGTTCTAAACTTCTTTTCACCCAAAGATATAAGTTTCTCTTCTAAATTTTCATAAGTAAAATTATATATATTCGGCATAATCCACCCCAATTTAATTATAAAGCAAAAAAGACTTATTTTAAAGTCTTTTTAACTAACCTTTTACTCTCAGAATTAATTCTCTCTAAGTTATCATAACTTTCTTTATCACTAGGTAACTTCTTATCAAGTAATTTATTTTGAACCAAATTATCAAAGTATCCATAAACAAGAGCAAATACTGGTACAGCAACAAGCATACCAACTATTCCAAAAGCATTACCAAATAATAGAATAGAAGCTAATACCCAGAAACTCTTTAATCCAGTTCTAGATCCACATAGCCTTGGTTCAATTAAATAACTATCAACTTGCTGAAGAGCAATAATAAATAATATAAATATTAAACACTTAGTAGGACTATCCATCAAAATAAGAAGTGCACTAGGAATAGTACCAATATATGGTCCAAAATAAGGAATCATATTAGTAAGTCCTATAATAACCCCAATAAGTAATGAATAAGGATAACCAAATATAGTTAAAAATATAAAAGTAATAAATCCAACACTAAAACCATCTAATAACTTACCAATAATAAAATTACCAAATATATAATCAGTATGTCGAGCATTATCTAAAATCTTATTAACAGTCTTAGTAGGTAGAATTGCATATAACATTCTCTTAAATCCACCAACAAAACTCTTCTTATCAAGTAAATAATAAATAGAAATAACAAATCCCATAACTATATTAAAGATAACCTTAACTGCCCCAAACACACCATCAGAAAGTACTACAAGCCATTTCTCAACCTGAGGTAATAACTTAGTATTTAACATTGTCGTTAAATAATTATTAATCGCATCATAATTATTTAAAACAACCTTTTGAATCTCTTTATGATCATCTAACTTACCAACTAAATAATTCTTAACTTCTGTAATATATCCCGGCATATTAACCGCAATCGTTTCTATACTTTTAAGAAGTTCCGGCAAAATAAAACTAAATAATAAAATAATAAGTCCAAGCATCAACACTACTGTAAAAGTAATACTAACACTATTACTAATCTTATAACTTTTCTCATCCTTTTTCTTAAATAATTTAATAAATACCTTATCTCTAAAAAAATTAACAATTGGGTTTAATAAATAAGCAAAGATAAAGCCAATAATAAATGGTGTAAAAAAACCAACAAAAGTCTTTAAATACCCATAAAGCATTCCTATCTTATAAATTAAAAAATAAAATATAATCGCACAAGCAATAACCAAAAATGCTGTAAATCCAATCTGAAAATATTTATTTTCCTCTAACTTTCTTTTCATTTTTCTTCTCCTCTCCTAGCCTTTGAAGTAGTGGCACTCCTCTAGTCTCATTATAATAATCTGTGTCAAACAATGCAAACATTAAATCATCCTTATTCTTAAGTTTAAACTCTTTAGCATTAAGCCCATTCTCTTTTGCTTTTTTAATTTCATTCTTATTTCTCGAGCGATAGTCAGCCGCTACCATAATATCAGCACCAGCTGTAATACTAGCAAGTACTACCATAATACTATCCTTATTATCTATAATATAATTAAACATATCAATCATATACAAACCATTTCTAGTATTGTCATTAAATAGTGTAATTATATCACTACTATAAATAGTACAGAACCCAACAACAATGGCAATACCAAAAAGCCACGTCTTAAACTTACCTAAAAACGAACTTTCTGTAGAACTTCCCCTAGCCGCACCATTAGTATTAATTAAGCATATCAAAGTTTCAGTAATAATTGGTAAAAACATAATTGGATAACTAAATGCAAGAACAGCAAGAGTGGCAATTCCCAAAAGTTTATCTGCAATTGCATCTAACAATGCTCCAAAAATTGTACAAGCATTAAGCCTTCTAGCCATAATTCCATCAACACTATCAGTAAGGAGTAAAATAATAATATAGAATATTAATTCTCCAGGACTTAAAAATAAACTTATAAAAGGCATTAATAACGTACCTATCACTCTAGTCATCGTAATAGAATTAACAAATATCTTAGCACCTTTATTTTTCATAATTCATCACAATAATATTGTACTAAAATAATAAAAAAAAGTCTATATCAAATAGACTTAATCTAAAAGTTAAACAACTTTATAAGGTTTATCACTTGTACCTTCTCCGGTTACGTTGGTCGTCGACTTAAGAGAAATCGAAGGGCGGACACCGCCGGCATCGTCCACGCTGATGACGCCGAAGCGGCCACCGCTGCCGATAACGTAACAAACGCTAGCGTCGCTGCCACTGAAGGAGTCAGGCGACAAAGACCACCAATAAGTATCCGTAGCATTTTCTTGTAAATATGTTGTTGTATTATTTTGAGCATAAGCATATCCTGCATATGCTAATTCATCTGCTGTTATTAATCCTACTTTTGATGTTATTTTACTTAATTCATTACATTTTAAACTTGGGCCAGTGCCTCCAGCACTACCACTAGTACCTACTAATCTCTGGGTAGCACCATAATATGTTACATTTGTACCATATCCTAAACCAGTAACATTACTATAGCCCCATGGATTATAACTTGTATCTGTTACATTTGTTTTATCATTACACCATACAGTATCATCTATTACACTTTCATATGTTTTTAAATTGTTTGTATACCATGTTTCTAAATTAGTTAGTATTGTACTATTATTTGTATTTGCATGTGTAGCTTCATATTTACTAGAACCTGGTGTTCCATACTTAAATCCTACATAAGCATTGTCATCATAGTTTTCATTAAATGCACTCTCGTATGTAGTATCTGAGTATCTTGCAAATGCTGCACTAGCATTATTATTTGCAGCATCACAAGGATTAGCAACTCCTGTTGTATTATCATTATGTAAGATAAGTTTTACTGAACCATCTCAACTAACTCTTACTATTCTCCAGCACTTATTAGCAAACTCTACATAATTATTTTTAACTGCTCCTCTAAAGTAATAAGATGTACCATAATCATCTTCTGCAGATGCAAGTAATGCTTCACTAGCAGTAGATATTGCTGCTCCTGGTGTAGTTATTGGAGTCTTAACTTCATTCTTTGCTAGTATAGTCTCAGCTAAATTACTAACAGTTGGTGCTTTAGTACTTGTTATCTCTACATGTGCATTAAATGCTGCTCCTTGATTTGCGTTTTGGCTAGTTGCTTTCTTAGGATAATATATCTTTAATAGATATGTATGTTTTGCATTATTTGCTTTTGCAAACTTTCCACTTCCTAATTCAATAGAATTTTCAGTTAAATCAGTTTTTGATATTGTTGGAATAACTTCTCCATTAGTACTAGTATTAGTGCTTACTAGTTCATATTGTAATGAATCATCTGCTTTAAATGTATTTGAGTCTACTACTAAAGTTAACTTATAGTACATTTCAGCATCTGTTGTATTATTACCAGTTAATGTTATAGTTTTTGTAGCCCATACATCATCTTTAGGATATATTCCAGCAAGATTTATATTTGCTCCTCCATCATAAGTTATTTTCATTGTTCCGGCATCAGCTCTTACTGTAGTGCTTGTTTCAGAACTCATTCCGGCAGTAAAGAATGCATATGATACACCTACAACGCATATAAGTGATATAATCATTACATAAATCATTATTCTTTTATGTTTCTTTTCTATTTTTTCTTGTTCCATTTTTTAACATCTACTTTCCATTAATATTTTATAACACCCCATACCATGTGTCTAGTTAATTTTTGCAATTTTTTATTCTATTTGCAATCTAATTTACATATATATTTTTTATTATGCAGAAAACTGACCAAAATATTCCAAGAAAAAAGAGCAACGAATGTTACTCTTCATATTAATTATTCTAACTTTGTTCCACAATTAGAACAGAACTTACCAGAAGCCTTAGTTCCACAGTTAGGGCAGAAATTCATCTTTCCAGTTGCTGGAGCACTACTTTCTTCTTCCTTCTTTTCACCACTTAAATCTGCTTTAGAGCCTTCAGTATTACCAAATGCTGCACCCATTGCATTATTCATCATACCATTAGATGCCATATTTACCATACCAACACCCATCATGCCAGTTGCTGCACCATTACTGTTATTAGCAGCGTCTACTACAGCTTTACTCATACCACCAACAATAGCGCCTTGTTGCATGTAATTATTACTTGATAATTCATAGTTATCAATCTTACGATTAGATTCTTCATCTAAAGTAACTGATTCAATAATGAATGATTTAATACTCATACCACGGTCTCTAATATTTTGATCAAATACTTTTTCATCCATTATCTCTTTAATCTTATCTGTATAAGATGGAAGTTCTAAAACTGGTGCTTTATTTTCAGAATTACCTAATTCATTAAGTACTTTTTGAAAACTAGCTTGAACTTCACTACGCATTTGTTCACAAATATCATCTTTATAATATACATCTGCAGTACCAGCTACTTCTCTCATAAATACTGCTGGATCTGTAATCTTAAACGTATATTTACCAAAACATTTAACTTCTACTCTTAGTGGTGTAATTGTATTTGTCATTTGATTTGGAATTGGATGTGAATAATCCTGATAAGGTACTGGAGCTGGCGTTCCAAACTTATTATCAATAATCTCTTTAGCATTTATAAAATAAACTGCTTGATCTTTATTAGTTGCTCCATTAAATGTAAAACGAGTCCACATTTCTTTAAATACTGCTCCAAAGTCGCCTGCAAAAAATGAAGGAGATGAACTTTCATCAAATGTATAAATACCTTCTTCAGCAGTAGCATCTAAAATCTTTCCACTTTGGAAAATTACTGCTATTTGTCCAGGTGCTACTTCTATAGCACTCTTCTTAGTAATAACACCATTTTCAGTAGTTTTCTTAATCATTAATGTGTTATTATCCATGTTTTCACACTTAATAAACTCTTTCCATTGGTCTTTAAGTGTAGTTGATATCGCCTTTCCGGCTGCTTTAATTAATCCCATAATTTACCTCTTTTCTTTATTTAAACATCTCTTATGGATGTTAAAATCCAATCATAATTTTCGTTATCGAATGTTGTTCCACAGTATTCACAGTGTCCGCTTCGATTAACATCTATTGATGCCCCGCATGATGGACACTTACTAACGATTCCTTTATCCTTAACATTCTTCTTTTTATGTAACTCTAAATAATTAGTTTTCTCTATTCTTCTGTCATTAACACCTCTTTTATATTTAAAAGTAGTTTTATCAATAACATAATCCATATATCTACTTATCAGAGTCACTTTGATAATATACTCATCACCTGCATCTATTATATCACTAATTTCAGTTGTTTTAACATTAAGTTCATCAAACATTTCTCTTTCATTTGCTGCATTTAACTTAGCAATTCTTTCCTTAAGTTCTTCATAAACTTCATCTGACAAAAAGTGAGCCACTCTCTTTTCATCATCCATCATAATTGCTGTATAATACATTACAAATATGTTATTAACTTTAGTGATAAACATTGGAAGGGAAAAATCCCCTCCAAGTAATTTATACTTTTCTTCCATTATCTCATCCTTTGACCAATACAAGTTTTCTTACTCATTACATACTCTTTAGGTCCAATAACAATTGTACTTCCACAATATTCACACTTGCCACCAGCAACTCCTTCAAATGGAGCACCACAATTAGGGCACTTCTTTAAACTCTCATCACTTGCTTTAACAAATGTAATTGAATACTCAATATCAATCTTATGATTATCCTTACCTCTTACTGTCTTCTTATTATTATCAACTACATAATCATACATTGCTGTATGTAAATATACAGTAACGTTAACAATACCAGACTCCTCAGTAATATTAGTAATCTTAACATCAATATTCTCAAAGTCTTTCATTATATTTTGCTGACCCTTAACTTTCAAAGCATCAAGTTGCATTACATAACTATTGTATAACTCATCAGTCAAATGTTTTCTAAGGCCTTCATAATCAAAATTCATCCACTCTTCCTGAATACTCTTATATAACTCGAATGCTAACTTTTTAAACTCATCAGCATCCATACCAATCTTCTTTAATCTGTCATCTTTTATATCAGAATAATTATTAAAACTATTTTTTGATGATGAACTACTTCCACCTTTTCCACCACGATTATTAATACTAAAATAAATAATTATAATTACGACTACTGCAAAAATAATCATAAAAGCAAATCCATCTCCATCAGAATAACTGCCACTAGATGAATGAGAACTTCCAGAACTCCAACTACTGCCAGAATCCCAACCAGAGTCCCAGCCACTATCTGCTTTAACCAAATTCACCCCAGAAAATAACATCCCAATAACTGTTAAAAATACTATAAACCTCTTTTTCATCTTTACCTCGTTCTACTTCTATAAATAATTATACTCTAAAGTATATACTAAATTATCCTTTTCGTATGTAACTTTACATATCTTTTCCTCTTTAACATAAACAACATACTTAGCACCATCTATATCATAAGTATAACTTTTATCATCAGAAGTAGTTTTAAGTAGTCCATTATAATTATCTATAATACCAACAATATCTTTTGGTAAAATAAGTTTATCATTAAGTTCACTATATAAACCAGTTTCTGTTTTCTCTCCCTTATTAACCAAATACATTACTCCATTATAATAAACCTTATTTGTATTACCATCACTTTGAATAGTTCCTGTAAACGCACCATCTTTAATAACACCATTTACATAATAAGTTCCATTATCCATAGTAAGCATAACTGATGAATTAACAAATTCTTTCTTTATATCACTATAAGTAACCTGCACTTCTTCTTCAACACGTGGAACTTCCTCTTTAGGTGATAACCTAATAAAAATTATAACCAAAGTAAAAAATATAAACCATAATCCAAGCCTTATAAGCGCATTATACCTAGGATTATTCCAAATTTCTTTAAACTTATCCATTAGTTCCTCCATTATCACAATGTAGTGCATCTATCGATAATACTATTAAAAGCACTAAAACTGAATTTCTCTCATTCTTAATATTTATTTCATATACATCAGTATAACTTAACTTTTTAGATATCCTAGCAATTAATTCATCATGTTTTTTAATCTCATAATTCCAACCCCAAAAATCACCCTTTACTTCCACATCTAAATCATCAATAGAAAACACTTCTTTTAAAAAGGTAAACTCCTTATTTAATAGATACTCCTTATCTTTAATTCTTAAAGTGAACTTAGGAAACAATGTAAACACTTTTTGTTTTAATAACCCAACTTCCGTATCATTCTCATCATAAATTCTAAGCAAATGTCCCCAAGCAAATTCACCTTTAACCTTATAAATGGCATTTTCATTTTCATCATAAATATTGTAACTATCAAACCAGCTAAAAACTTTTTGCTTTAAAAGAAGTTTCACTTTAACACCTTACCCAAAAGACTACCATAACCATTTTTAAAGTCTCTAACACTCATTACATTCTTTCCAGATGGCTTAATCTTTGTAACTTTTATAGACCCACTAGCACATGCAATAACAAAATAATCTTTTCCTTCACTAATAATCTCACTAGCATTGCCTTCTTCATCGCAGAGATGGCACTCTGCTATTTTAAATTCAGCATCATCCATAATAAAATTAGGAAGTGGATTAGGACTAAGCGCTCTAAACTTATTATATACATCTCTATTACTAACATTAAAATCTAAATGTTCATCACTTCTTTTAATAATTCTAGCAAATGTAGCTTTATCATTATCTTGCTTTACACCCACTATCTTACCATTAATAATATCTTCTAAATAATTAACAATCATCTTAGAACCTAGTACTGATAACTTATCACTAAGAATCTCAATATTATCATTATCTTCTATTTTTATACGTTCACTAACAAGCATATCACCCGTATCCATTCCTTCATTCATATACATAAGAGTAACACCAGTTTCCTCTTCTCCATTAATTAAAGCATAATGAATTGGGGCTCCCCCTCTATACTTAGGAAGTAAAGAAGCATGAATATTAATACATCCATATTTAGGAATATCAAGAATATCTTTTGATACTATCTGTCCATAAGCACAAGTAATAATAACATCAGGTTTAACATTAACAATATCCTCATAATCTACACTAACTTTAACCGGACTTATAACTGGAATACCTAACTCAATCGCACGTCTCTTCACTGGACAAGGAGTTAAAATCTTCTTTCTTCCGACATAAGCATCTGGTGATGTCACTACAAGTACAACATCATAATTATCAGCCAAAGCATTTAATACATTAACACTAAATAAAGGTGTTCCCATAAATACAACTTTTAACTTATCCATTATTTCACCTTCCATCACTATTTTATCAAAACACTAAACAAAATAAAAGCAAAAACAAAAGAAGACTACAAATTAGTCTCCTTATAAGTCTTGCAAGCATCATCTAACGCTTTAAATAATCTATCAATATCATCGGCATTTTTTATTCTAGCACCAGAAGCAAACTTATGACCACCACCATTAAACTGCTGTGCAATCTCATTTATAACTGGTCCTCTAGAACGAATATTTACCTTATATAATTCTTGCTTTTCATCATAAGAAACAAAACTCCAAGCAATAATTTCCTTAATAAAGTTAAAGTTATTAACCATGTTAGACGCACTACCTGCATCTACCTCATATTCATTTATCATCTCTTTAGTAATCTTCATATAAGCAAAACCATTTTCAGTAACCGTCATATTAAGTGCTAAAAATGCTTGAAATCTAAACTCGTTAAGAGGTCTATCATACAACATCTTATAACTATTATTCAAATCGAAATTATAATTCTTAACCAAGTATGAAGCAACATCTAATGTTCTTGCTGTAGTTGTTGAAAGCAAAAATCTATCACTATCAGCAACCATTCCTAAATAAAGATTCTCTGCAACCTTATCATCCATTTTAAGTCTTGTATTCTTAATAAGAAGAGCAATAAGTTCACATGTAGAAGAACTACTAGTATCTACTATCTCTAAAGAACCCATCTTGTCTTCATAAGGATGATGATCTATCTTAATAACATCAGCATAATTCTTTATATTAGCACTATCTATTCTAGATATGTTTGGTACATCTAAAACAATAAGTAAAGGTTTCTCTAAAGTACTATCATCAATATGATCTAAATGACCAAAGTACTTAAATCTAGAAACACTTAATCCCACTGCATAAACATTTTTTTTAGGAAATGTAAGTCTAATAGAATCTCTTAAAGCAAGCTGACTACAAACCGCATCTGGATCTGGCCCAATATGCCTTGCAACAACTATATTATCGTATTTACTAATTGCTTTATATATGCTTTTTTCTAGCATATCATCACTTCCTTACTTCGCTAAATTATAAGTATCAGTAGCAATCATTAACTCTTCATTAGTCGGAATAACATAAACAGGAATCTTACTATTATCAGCACTAATTAAAGCCTCTTTACCTCTTACGTTATTTCTCTCTTCATCTGGTTTAACTCCCAAACAAGCAAGTTTTTCCATAACTTCCATACGAGTACTAATTGAGTTTTCACCAACACCGGCAGTAAAGATAATCGCATCACATCCACCAAGTTCAACATAATACTTAGCAATAAAATCAACTATTCTCTTAACATACATCTTTTGTGCAAGAATACATCTTTCATCACCATTATTAATGCCATCTTCAATATCTCTTGAATCAGATGATACACCACTAATACCTAATAATCCTGATTGTTTATTAAGCGCAGTATCCATTTCCTTAGCACTCATTCCAGTCTCTTCCATAATATAAGGAAGAATTGTAGCATCAATATCACCACATCTAGTACCCATCATAAGTCCAGCATTTGGTGTAAGACCCATAGAAGTCTCAACACACTTACCAGCCTTAACAGCACTAATAGATGCTCCATTACCTATATGACAAGTAATAAGTCTAGCATCTTCATTATCTAAAATTTCATTAGCACGCATACTAACATACTTATGACTAGTACCATGTGCACCATATCTTCTTACTGCATACTTAGTATACCATTCATAAGGAACAGGATATAAATATACTTCCTCTTCCATAGTTTGATGGAAAGCAGTATCAAATACTAAAGTTTGTGTAGCATTTGGAAATACACTTTGAGCAGCACGAATACCAACAACAGCAGCAGGATTATGAAGTGGTGCTAAACTAGATAACTTCTCAACAATTGAAATATTATCTTCAGTCGCTAAAACAGTCTTATCAAAGTATGATCCACCTTGAACTATTCTATGTCCAATTCCTGCAATCTCATCTAAAGAATCTACAATCTTATTATCAATTAACTCTTTAACCAATAACTCAAAAGCGGCCTTATGATCTTTTAGTTCTGTCTCCTTCTTAATTTTTTCTCCATTTAACTTAATAGTATAAAATGAGTTCTCAATTCCAATTCTTTCAAAAACTCCACTAATAAGTTCTTTTTCTTCTGGCATATCAAATAAAGTAAACTTTAATGATGATGAACCAGCATTAACACTTAATATTTTCATTTCTAAATCACCTAAGCCTTATTATACTAGAAAACCTAAAAGATTGCCATAACTTTTTTAACAAAAGAAAAAAACATGCCCTAAAGCATATTCTTATATTCCTTTTTAAATCCTACACTAACATGAGTTTTATCTTCTAATTTATACTCTCTTACTATTTTAGAAACTTTTGCATAAGTATCATCAACTTCTTCTATAGTTATTCCAAAGTAATATGCTATATCTTGCTTATCATAAACCTTACCACATAAGCCTTTAAGCATTACATAAATACTAAGTTCATTAGTGTGAAGCACTTCTAATAATTTCTTATATTTAGAAGACTCTATGAAGTCAAGGACTCTTTCATATACTTTCTTGCTAACTACGTAATCATCAATAAAATCTATCTGACTATTAATACTTTTTCCAATGATGGCATTTGCTTTAGATGCTTCTCTGCCAGAATCTATCTTACTTTTTAAATCATAATAATATGTTTCTAAAATATTTTTATCTTCTCCAGAAGCAATTAAACTATCAATAAATGATGTTGCCCCCTTTTGAACAATTCTCGCACATTTATATAAGATGTCGTCTGTTACTAAAACGTTCTTATCTATTTCTTTTTTAACATATTCTATAACTTTATTACTAGATTCTGTATAATTATTACTATCTAAAACTGCTCTTCCGATGCCAATTAAACCCAATAATTCTTTTCTTTCATAATCACTACTATCTGTTATTATATCTTTTACTTGGTTTCTATGTATATCTATTAAAGAAATTAATGCAACAATATCTCTTTTAACTCTACGGAAAAGTTTCTTTTCAGCATTAACATTCTTAAATGAATTACTAATCTCAGGTAGTATATCTTTATAAAGTCTTAGTATTTCTTCTTCACTTAAACTCTTATCAGCATTATCTAATCTTTTTAATGCAAGACTTCTATCTTCATCACTAAGTGATCTTATTAAATATCTAAGTTTAAAACTAGAATAATCTTTAAATCTTTCTTTTATACTTATAGGTTTATCTCCAGTACCAAGCTCACTAACATAAATCTTAAATAGTTTTAAATATTTTTTTATTAGTCTACCTACAGTGCTTTTATCCAAACCAAAAATATCAGCAATATCTTTTTGTCTATAATTTTTACCATTAAGTCCAAGATATAAATTTAATATCTTCTTATCTCTTTCATTATCTATACTTGTAACTAGTCTCATAAGAACTTCACTAAAACTTTTACTATCAACATTACTTGTAATATCTATGCCATCACTAATATATTCAATAAGTGGTTCGTTACTTGTTTTATAGTTTGGAGCGTCTAAAATATACTCAGCTTTTTCTTTATAATAACTTCTATAATACATATTTAATTCATTCTTAATACATTTAGCTGCGTAAGTGCTAAAACTATAACTACTATAAATATCAAATGTATCAACAGCCCTTATAAGACCAACAAGTCCTATTTGATAATTGTCCTCAGTATTATCAAAACCACTTTTATGAACTAAATAATATACTAGTTTCATATTATTAGAAATAATTTCTTCTCTTGCAGACATATCTCCATTATAAAATCTTAGAAATAGCTCTTTCACACGAATTCCCCCTTTGTAAGTTCGCCTATTATACCACAAATATAAAAAAATACCAACTCACGTTGATATTTAATATTACTCTATAATGTAAGGATCTTCTGAGGTACCATTTCCGGTTACGTTGGTCGTTGATTTAAGAGAAATCGAAGGACGGACGCCGACAGCGTAGTTCACGTAGCTGTTGCCGAAGCTGCCATAGCTGCCGTTAACGTTCCAAACGTCAGCGTTGAAACCATTGAAGTAGTTAGGAGACAAGGACCACCAATAAGTGTCTGTAGCATTTTCTTGTAAATATGTTGTTGTATTATTTTGAACATAAGCATATCCTGCTAATGCAAGTTCATCTGCTGTTATTAAACCAACTTTTGAATTTATTTTACTTAGTTCTCCATTACATTTTAAACTTGGACCAGTGCCTCCAGCACTACCACTAGTACCTACTAATCTCTGTGTAGCACCATAATATGTTACATTTTTAGCATATCCTAGTCCATTTGGAGTTATGCTCCATGGATCATAACTTGTATCTGTTACATTTGTTTTATCATTACACCATACAGTATCAGCTATTACTTTTTCATAATTTTTAAGATTATTCTTTTCATACCAAGCCTCTAAATTAGTTAGTATTGTACTTTTATTGGTATTTGCATGAGTAAGAGCATAGTCACCAGCACCAACAGTTCCATACTTAAATCCTACATATGCATTATCATTATAGTTTGTATTATATGCACTTTTATATGTTTCACCAGAATATCTTGCAAATGCTGCACTAGCACTATTATTTGCAGCATCACAAGGATTAGCAACTCCAGTTGGATTATCATTGTGTAAGATAAGTTTTACTGAACCATCTCCACTAACTCTTACTATTCTCCAACACTTATTAGCAAACTCTACATAGTTATTTTTAACTGCACCTCTAAAGTAATAAGATGTACCATAATCATCTTCTGCAGATGCAAGTAATGCTTCATCAGCAGTAGATACTGCTGCTCCCGGTGTTGTAAGTGGTGTTTGTACTTTATTATTCCTCAATACTGTTCCAGCAAGTGTATTATCTATACCTGGCTCTGTAACAATAACCACTTGACTTAAATACGTCATACCTGCCGCTTGTTCTTTAGTCATATCATAATCTATCCATAGTCTTAAATCAAATTCTTTGCTTTCTTTAGAGTTTAATCCTACTTCTTTAATAATATATCCGTTATGTTTATTATCAAGTACTTTAGTATTTTGGGTTCCAATTATAAGTGACGTACCATCGGTTGAGCCTTTAGTAGATACATTTGCTTTCATATATTTACTAAGAATATAGTTAGCTGTTCCTTCTTTTAAAGAATCTATTGTAATATATGCTTTTACGTAGTTATTACAATTATTAGTAATTTTAAATGTAAATGGTGTTTTCTTCATACCATCTTCATCTTTTATTGGAAATTCATTTGTTAAGTTTATCGCACTGTTTTCTTCAGTTAAAGTTGAAGTAAAACATGATAATGCTGTTACTGAGTTATTATCAGTTTGTCTTAAATATAATACAAAAAAAGCATAAGATACACTTATTATACATATAACAGTGACTAATAAACTTATATATATTTTTCTTTTATTAATATTCTTTTCTAATTCTTCCATCTTATACTCACTACCATCCTATAATAAGTATATAATATTCTTTCTTAAAGTGCAAACTGATTTTTATACTCTACTATTTATTTAGTTTTTTAAATCCATCACTATACTTAGGTTTAATATAATTCTTAAACATATCTTCTTCTTTATCTTTTAAATTAAAACCATATAAATTATTATACTCATTCATAAGTTTATCTTTGTTATTTCCATTTAAACTATAACCCTTCAAAAAATATCACCCACTTTTATTATGGGTGATATCTTATAAAATATTATCAAATTCTTCTTCTTTTCTAGGTAAAGTAATTGTTTCTTTAGTCTTAATTGCTTCCTTAATTAAAGCATTATAATCAAATTTTTCTTCATATTCTCTAGCAAGTTCCTTCTCTGGATTAATAACTGGATGTTCTGGTACAAATATAGTGCAGCAGTCTTCATAAGGAAGTATACTAGTTTCATAAGTACCTATCTTTTTTGCTATATCAATAATTTCTAACTTATCTAAGCAACATACTGGTCTAATAACTGGCATCTTTACTACCTCATTAATCGCATTCATGCTAGTTAATGTTTGACTAGCAACCTGTCCAATACTCTCACCATTAACAATACACTTACAGTTTTCTCTATGAGCAAGCATCTCCGCTATTCTATACATACATCTACGCATAATGGTAATCATGTACTCCTTAGGACAATTTTTATATATTGCTTCTTGTATATCTGTAAAATGAATAATATGTACTTTTATATAATTACTATAATCTGATAACTTTTCTGCTAAAGTAAGAACCTTATTTAATGCTTCCTCACTTGTATGTGGAGGACTATCAAAATAAACGCACTCTAATCTTACTCCTCTTTTCATTGCTAAATATCCTGCTACTGGTGAGTCTATTCCTCCACTAAGCATCAGCATTCCCTTTCCAAGAGTCCCTAAAGGATAACCACCTAACCCCTTTTCTTTATCAAAATAAATTAAAGAAGAATCTTTTCTAATTTCAACATTAATAAGAAGTTCCGGAGTACTAACATCAACTTTTTTACCAGAAATATTTCTTAAAATAACTCCACCTAAATGCTTACTTATCTCCATACTATTCATTTCATAAGACTTATCACTTCTTTTAGTACTTACCTTAAAAGTATTAAAATCTCTTTCCTTAACAAGTTTAACTAATTCTAAAGAAATAATATCTATATTATTAGTCTCTAACTTATAACCAATCTCATATTCATGAATACCAAAAGTCTTATTTAAAGCGTCCTTAACTATGTCTAAATCATCACCAAAAATAATCATTCTTCCATGATCATATTCTATATCATTATCTATCTTCTTGCTTAAGTCATTTCTTAATGCTTTTATAAAATAATTAATATTGTCTTTCTTAGTATTAAGTTCACCATATTTAATAATTATAACCTTTTCCATATTTGCACTCCTTCAGCCAAAAATATTCTAACATAAACAAAAAGAAAACTCCATCAAAAGATAAAGTTTCCTTACATTTAGGGCCGAGAACATTTATTGCTCGCACCACTCGGAAGCAGTTAACATTTTCGATTGAAATAATTCAATGCAAATATAATATATTAAATTATTAAAGTTTAAACAACGTAAAGTTTTTAATTAATATCATCTAATATTTTTTTCTTAATGGCATCAATATCAGTAAAAAATAAATTTCTTCCCTTTTTCTTTAAGGATAATAAATACCTAAAATTATCAAGTATCTCATCTCTTAAAGAATCAATAACTTTTAATGGTTTACCATTAACGACATGAGCATGACTTATATATTTTTCTAATGTAGGGAAAGCATTCTGAAGTAAAATTGCAGCTTCTTTACCTGCTATTTCACTAACCATTATACTCCTACATACTCCATACTTTTCTTCTTTATCTTTTATTATTTTTTTATACTTAGATATATTACTGCTAAGTGGAATGAACCATAATATATCTCTTTCTCTAATCGTAAAATAAGTTGGCCTAGAACGTCCGTTTTCATGGTTTATCATTAGCCCATTAATATTTATTTTATCAAAAAATTCATCCTTAATATGATACAAATAACCCGTTTCTATTTTCATATTACCCCCATAACAATAATATTATTATAACAAAGAAAAAAAGGAAACTCCATAATAAAATGAAATTTCCAATACATTTTCGCCCGGAATAATTTATTACTCGCACCATCCGGGAGCGATTAACATTTCTCGTTTGGAATAATTTATATCCCGCACCATCCAAGAGCGGTTAACATTTTCGATTGAACTAATCCAATGCAAATATAATATACCAAATTTAACATTAAATGTCAAATGATATACCTTTACTATTATAATATATGAATAACATTTTATGTACGTTAATCATTTAAACTAGATAACTTCTCATAAACATTATCAAATATTCTTAAAAATTCGGTTACTTCTTCACTAGTTGTAAGATAAGATAAACTTATTCTGATAGTGGTTAGAGCTCTAGTCTTATCATGATAAAGATTAAAGACTGCTGTACTTATCTTACCACTACTACATGCTGTATTTGAGCCTACATAAACCTCATGTTTTTCAAGTGCATGAATAAATGTCTCTGGCTTAATATCCATTAAACTTATATTTAAAATATGGGGTATTGAATAACTAGTCTTATTAATAAGTATTTTAGGATATTTCTTTAAATTATCTAAAATCTTATCATTATACTTTTTAACCTTTTCGCTTTTCTTATCTAAATCAGTTAAACTAATTCTAAGTGCCTTAGAAAAAGATGCAATAAGTGGTAGTGGTGGCGTTCCTGGTCTAATATCTTTCTTAGAACCATAAAACAAAGGCTTAATTCTAACTTTATTACTCTTATAAAGCATACCAACACCTTTAACTCCATATATCTTCTGACTATCAAATGAAGCCATATCAACATCAGCTAAATTAACTGGTACTTTACCAATTGCTTGTGTCATATCACTATGAAAAACACATCTAGGATTCTCCTTATTAATAACTTGCTTAATCGTTTTAAGAGGTTGCCTTATTCCTACTTCACTATTTACTGCACTAATTGTAACTAAAATAGTTTTATCACTAACTTTCTTCTTTAAATCCTCAAAGTCAATTACTCCATTATCATCATTATTAACATAATCTATTACAAAACCATTTTCTTCTAAATAAGAACAAATCTCATAAATACTCTCATGCTCCATCTTACTTGTAACGATATGAGAACCTTTCTTACCTACTGCTAAAGCAAGCCCAATTATCGCCATATTATTACTTTCTGTTGAACCACTAGTATAAATTACCTCATCTTCCCTTATTTTAAGTAATTCACTAATCTGCTTAGTTGCTCCATTCATTAAATTTTTAGACTTCTCACCTAATGAATGTAAACTATTAGGATTCGCAAAATAATCTTTACTAACTTTAATAAAACTATCTAACACTTCAGGAAGTACCGGCGTTGTACTACTATAATCTAAATATATCATCTTATCACATCCTTATGAGCAAAAATAAGCCAAACCTAGCTTACCTTACTTACTTTTAATATCTTCTTATGAATATCTGGATCGGCCTCTGCTATTGCATTAATAGCAAGTTCCAGTGATGTCTTATAATTTCCTTTATAAAACTCACTTTCTGCTCTACTTAATCCATTATTAATCTTCTCACTTATTGCTCTATATCTATTGCCATATACAAGAGTATTTTCTGCAAGACTTGCTAACCTAACAGCATCAGTCGTGGTCTTATATAACTTTAACACTAAATCCCTAGCAGTATCAACCCTTATATTTAAAACTTTAATACTTATTGGCTTTTTATTAAGTTCCTTAACCATTACGCTTATTGCATCCCCAGCCTCACTAGCTTCTGTATAATACTCTTTAGGTATAACCGGCAACTTATAAGAACTAATAACATTCTTACTCTTAGCTAAAATCTCATTAATCTCTGTAAGTTGCTCTCTAGCTCTATTTTCATCTTCCTTAAGTCCACTTAAATTTCTTAAAGTAAGTTCTAACTTATCTTCCTCTTTCACAAGTCTCATACTAAGAGTATTAAGTTCTTCATTTAACTTAGAATAAGAAAAACTTCTATTACGATAATTCTCAACTAAAACTTCATAATCACTTTGTATAGATTTTATATTTAAATTTAGTTCATCTATTCCTTTAACTTCCTCATCACTTAAATCAAAACTATACTTAATGTCTTCAATTTTCATCGATAAATTCTTAATAATAGCAAGTAATTTTTTACACTTAACTCCAAGTTTTCTAGAGTTTTCTTCATACTCTTTCTTACTTTCTATCTCTTTGTCAAACTCACCATATAATTCATCAAAATAATTAACAATTGCATTAAGTTCTAAAATGCTATCTGTTAAATTAAGAACATTTAATCTATCAAAAATATCTGCTATCTTCTTCTCTGCTTCTGTAATATTATAATCAATATTTAAATAGTCTAAGTTATATCCTTCACTAGTCATCTTCTTAGTAATCTTTGTAATATCTTTAATCTTTTCTGGAATAAGTGTCTTACCAAGTAGTATTACTCCTGGAGCATCATCAATAACCACTTTTAAATTACCAATCGCATCATCTAAAGCCTTAACTATTTTAGGTGCTTCACCATAAGCATTATTATCCATCGTAAGCTCAAAAGAAGCAAATAACTTATCAACATTTTCAAACTGTAATTCAATGGCTTTTTTAATAAGTTCATAATCATCTATATTATGATGATACTTTAAATATATCTCACGGTAATCTTTCTTTAAGCCCGTAATAATCTCTCTATTCTTACTCTCACTTAAAGTAATCTCTTTAATGTCACGAAGTAAAAACTCACTCTTACTTTTAACGTAATAAAGTTCTAATTCTAATTTAGCAATTGCTTCATTAATTTCTTTAAACTTTCTTGTCTTAAAAGTTGCTTCTAATTCATTTAACTTATCATCAAGCTGTGGAATATCTTCATCTTTAATTTTCTTATATCTACTCTGCCATATCTTATACTTTTTCTCTAAATCTTTATTATTAATTAAAGAAGATAATTTATTAAGTTCTGTTAATATACTTCCTGAGATAATAAGATTCTTATTTCTTTCAAGTTCTCTTAATATTCCATTATATTTTTTCTTGTTATGCTTATCATACATTACTAAAACAAGCACTATTAAAATAATTGCTACTACAACATAGATTATACCTAAAACTAAACTTGTTTTATCACTCATAACCATACCTCTATTTTAATTTTATCATATTTATTTTATTATTAACACTATAAACTAATAATAAAACATGATTTTAACAATAAAAATACTCTTTCATTTCGCAAAACGAAAAAATTTTTGATTTTGCGAAATGTTCATAATATCTTATTTAACTAGCATCATCAAGTAAAGCTTCTTTTAAATCATCCAAATCATAACTTGTATATTCCTCTGGATGCTTTTCAATATACTCCAATTCCTTTGAAGCAAGTTCTAACTCTTCTTCCGTAAAATAATCATTTAAATTAATCATGTATACCACCTATAATCTAATCTACAAGCCAGTTTTTAATATCTATTATCAGAACACCTTCATAAGTATAAGAATCATGATGCGTTCTTGCTATTAAAATCTTTGGATAAGCATCTTTTATCTTTAATAAAGATGAAACTTCTCTTTCAAATGTCTTATCATCACTTATGTTATCAGAAACCTGAATATATATTTTTTCATTTCTTCTCATTGCAACAAAGTCTATTTCTTTATTATATAAAACACCAACGTAAACTTCATAACCACGCCTTAATAATTCCATTGCTACAATATTTTCATAAACATTACCATAGTCCATATTACGAGTACCATGCAAAGCATATTTAATTGAAGGACAAGCTAAATAATATTTATCTTGAGTATTTAAATATTTTTTCCCTTGGATATCATATCTTCTAATTTTATAAAAAGCATAAGCATCGCAAAGATACTTCATATATGTTCCTACTGTTTTATCGCTTACATTATTTTTATTAGAATTAAGAGTATCAGTAAGACTTCTATAAGATGTTAATTTAGAAATATTATCAATCAAAAAATCACTTATGCTATCAAGTAAAGGAATATTTTGAATATGATATCTTTGAGTAATATCTCTAACTATCAAAGTTTTATAAACATCGCTAATATATTTATATTTCTCGTCTAAATTTTTATATAAATAAGAACCTGAAAATCCACCTTCTAAAACGTATTTATCAAAAGTTTCATCAGTATTTTCATAATTGTAATAAGACATATATTCATTATAAGAAAAAGGAAATATTTCTATCTTATATGTTCTACCAGTAAAAAGAGTTGCTAAATCACTAGATAATAAAAACGCATTTGAACCAGTAATATAAATATCATACTTTTCTTCAGCATGAATCCAGTTAATCGCTTTTTCAAAGTCATCACACATTTGAACTTCATCGATTAAAACAATATTCTTCTTATTTTTTAAATAATTATCACTAATATATTTATATAAACTATCTGCATTTTTATATTTATCAAAATCCTTAACATTAAAATTAATATGTATTATATTATTAGTTTTATCTTTTTCTAAATATTCTTTAAATAACTCAAGTAGTTTAGATTTACCACTACGCCTTATTCCTGTTATAACCTTAATATCGGGTGTTCCAGTAACACTTATTAATTCATCTAAATATTTTCTTTTTAATATTTTCATTTTTCTTCACCTATTAATATTATACCATTTATTACGCAAAATGCAATTTTTTTTGATTTTGCGTAATAAAAATTTACACTCAAAAATATAAAAAAGCACTCCTTTAAATATAAAAGACTGCTTCTTAATAAAATAAATTCATTTTATTTCTGACAATTAGGGCAAAAATAAGTACTTCTGCCACCAACTTTAATCTTCTCTATCTTACATCCACAAGTACATAGTTCTCCTTCTTTTTTATGTACTTTTAAAAAGTTTTGATAATTACCGGTAACACCCAGACTAGAAGTATAACTTCTAATAGTAGTTCCGCCTTCCTTAATAGCTAAACTTAAAATATCTCTAGCACTCTTAATTATTCTTTTACACTCTTCTAAAGTAACACTTTCACCTAATCTAAGGGGATTTATTTTAGATGCAAATAATACTTCATCTGCATATATATTACCTAAACCAGCTATTACTTCTTGCTCTAATAAAAGACTTTTCATATGTTTCTTCTTATTATGAATATGACTATAAAGTTCATCTGCATCCATATCAAAAGGCTCCTTAGCAAGTTTCACGAGTGCTGGATTCTTAACAACCTCACTTGTTTTTACTATGCACATTCTACCAAACTTTCTTGTATCATGATATCTTAAAGACAAATCACCAAAATAAATAATAACATGTTCGTGCTTTAAAATCTCATCATCACTAAGCTTAACAAAATACTTGCCTTCCATCCTTAAATGACTGATAACAGAAACTTCACCATAATTAAATATCAAATATTTACCATATGTTGTAATATCCTCTAAAGTATGACCGATTAACTCATTAATATCCATTGTGCTTTCAACAATTTTGGGATAAATAACTTTAACACCAGTTACCTTCTTACCAATAAGTTTCTTTTTTAAAACACTTGCGACAGTTCTAACTTCTGCTAGTTCTGGCATAAAATCACCTACTTTGCTTCATATAAATCTGTTCCTACATCAGTACTAACTTTTAAAGGAACATTTAAGTTAACAATATTTTCCATTACATCACGTGCTGCACTAATAAGTTCTTCCTTCTCATCAGCACAAACATCAAATACAAGTTCATCATGAATCTGTAAAAGCATCTTACTCTTAAATCCTTTTTCTTCCATAACTTTATCTAATTTTACCATGGCCATCTTTATAATATCAGCAGCAGTTCCCTGAATAGGTGTATTTAGAGCAATTCTTTCTCCACTACTTCTAACCATATAATTAGTACTGTTAAGTTCTTCAATAGTTCTCTTTCTGTTAAATAAAGTTCTAACTGAACCATAAATATGGGCTTCTTTCTTAATATTATCCATATATTCACTAACACCAGGATAAAGTTCTAAATACTTCTCAATAAACTTCTTAGCATCACTTGGATTAATCTTTAAATTCTCACCAAGTCCAAAACCACTAATACCATAAACAATCCCAAAGATAACTGCTTTAGCTGTTCTTCTCATACTCTTAGTAACTTCTTCAGGACTAACACCAAAAATATCACTAGCTACTCTCGTATGAATGTCTTCATTATTCTTAAATGCCTCAATCATCTTTTCTGAATTGCTAATATGAGCAAGAACTCTAAGTTCTATCTGTGAATAATCAGCACTTAAAAATAAATCATACTCTGGCACAAATGCACGTCTTACTTTTCTATCCATCTCATCTCTAGCTGGGATATTTTGTAAATTAGGCTCTGCACTAGATAACCTTCCAGTTCTAGTCAAAGTCTGCTTATAAATAGTATGAATTCTACCATCATCTAAAATATAATTGTTAAGTCCATCTAAATAAGTGCTCTTAAGTTTAGCTAAATTACGATATTCTAAAATAAGTTCAATAATTGGATGCACACCAATTAAACCCTCTAAAATGCTAGCATCAGTACTATAATTAGCCCCATCCTTTTTCTTCTTCCTGTATGGTAAACCTAAATGATCAAATAAGATATTACCCAACTGTTTAGGACTAGAAACATTAAACTCGCATCCAGCATAATTATATATCTCTCTAGATAAATTATCTAAACGAACTCCAGCCTCTTCACTCATCTCTTTTAAAATATCTTTATCACACCTAATACCAGCAAGTTCCATCTTAGCAAGTACTCTAACTAGTGGCATTTCAACATTTGTAAACAAATCAAACATATCATCCATTTTTAATCTCTTTACAATATCATCTCTAGTATCATAAACATATTTAGCTTTTAAAGTTACACCCTTCTTAAGCATTTCCTCATCCTTAAGAATATCACTATAAAAAGGTGCTTCTATCCCATCATTATTCATCATGAAAGCTAAATCATCTTTCATTTGATAATTAAGCAAATACGCTCCTATCATATGATCAAAATTACTTATCATATTAACATCTTTAAGTAAAACCATATTCTTCTTTAAATCATAAGTATAAGTTACTGCTTGTTTTAAATATTCACAAACCTCTTTAACTTTTTCTGGACTAACATAAAATAAGTTATCTCCATCATATACACCCATACCAATTATCTTACCTAAATGATAATTTTCCTTATCACACTCAATATAATAAGAAACGCACTTTTCTATATTTATTTCATGAACATCACTAAGTTCCTTAAAACTAACATCAAGTTTAACTTGCTTCTTAGGTATCTTCTTTAAAAATGAATAAAACTCTAAATCAGCAAATAATTCATCTAATGAGTCGTTGCGTCCCATATATTTCATACTATCTAAAGTATCTTCTAGGGGAACTTCTCTATATATAGTGCATATATCTTTACTAAAGAAAGCACTATCTCTATCATTAACAAGCCTTTCATGAGTAGCCCCCTTAATTAAATCAATATTAGCATAAATATTTTCTAAAGTGCCATACTCTTGTAATAGTTTTAAGGCCGTCTTTTCACCAATCCCTTTAACACCTGGCACATTATCTGAAGCATCTCCACTTAATGCTTTTAAATCAATAATTCTAATTGGCTCAATTCCATAATCATCTTTAAAAGTCTCTTTATTATATCTAATGAAACCTTTTTGTTTTAAAAGTTTAACATCAACAACATCACTAATTAATTGTAATAAGTCTCTATCTGAAGACACAATGGTCGCATCAAATTCAGGATCTTTATCAGCCATCGCCGCAATAGTTCCAATAATATCATCTGCTTCAAAGTTTTCTACTTCATAATGTTTAATTCCCATTGCTTCAAGTATCTTCCTAGCATAAGGCATCTGCACTTTCAAATCTTCTGAAGTTTCTCTTCTTCCTTCTTTATAATGATCATACTTTTCATGTCTAAAATTTTTACCAATATCAAAAGCAACCGCCATATACTCTGGCTTTTCTTCTTCAACAATTTTATTAATCATTGAAGTAAAACCATATAAAGCATTAGTTGGAAAACCCTTACTATTTTTCATAATATTTCCAGTATAAGCAGTCGCATAATAACTTCTAAACATTAAATTATTTCCATCAACAAGTATAACTTTTTTCATATCCTCACCTAAATCTTATTATACCCTATTTTCTTATTATTTCAAAAAAAAATAAGCATTTTGCTTACTTAATTTTAATTAAACCAGCGTCTACTTCCTCTAAAGCACGACCTAATTCCTTCTTATTCTTATAATCGCTTTCTTTCATTTGTAACCATCCAGTTTCCTGAATTTGTTTCGCTCTCTCAGCAATCACATGAACTAGCTTATACTTTGAGTCGACCTGATTTAATATTTTATCAACAGATGGATATAACATTTAAATCACCTCTCCTACACATTCTTAATATAATACAAAATTAAAAAAAGAAAAACAAAACTAAAAGAAAATATACACTAATTTGACAAACTACTTTCTCCAGTCTTGTAATCTATATCAATTCCTGTTTCTACATTATACACATAAACATGAAATTTAAGCCCAGCACCATTATCTTCAACACTTTTAGCTTCCATCTCAATTCCACTAGCAACTAAATTATCTCCATAAAACTTAGGTGTCACTCTATACATAACATGATTACCAGTTTCTTTAATATAACTAGCAGCTTTATTTTCAAACTCTAACATAGTTTTACTATTAGTCTCTCTAGTACAAGTAATCAAATTATTAGGATTAGCATTCTGTCCAGTTAACTGGTATCCAATTAAATGACATCTATTATATAAATACTTACCATCAACAATATCATACTTAACTGTATGCCATCCACTAGGCTTAACACTGCCAATTGAACCTCTTTTTTCAGTCGGCATCAAATCAGGTCCAATACTTGCATAAGCAACCCCACATCTTCCAAGTGAATCTAAATCACTATAAAGTTCAAAAGAATCTTTAACAAGTTCACTAAAAGAAGGCTCATTATTATCAATAACAACATAAGGCTCCCCATTATATAAAGGAACCTCATCTATACCATAACTAACACTCTTATTATTAAATATAACAAAAGCAAATATAGCTATAAATATACACTCACATAAATATCTATAAAATCTTTCCATAAAACCTCAATAACTTATTACATTATAATGATTTTAACTTGTTATTTCACAAGTTAATTTTTCCGTAGAATTAAGAAAAATATACGTCCCAAACGTTAGCGTTGTCACCATTGAAGTTGTTAGGAGACAAGGACCACCACCAAACTAGAGCACAACACGCAACAGAGTCCGTACTTTAAATAGCATAACTATAAATCTATTCACATAGTTATAGCCAGCATTAATATATTACTAAACCGCTTTTGCTCGTATATACTCGCAAAAAGTACTTTGGGATGTACCAAGTGCGTACTCTCCAATCGGAGAAGCCGCATGCACGCTTGCCACGCACACGTACCAAAACACCACTTACTATTATTTATCTCTCTCGCCTGTTTGTTTGTCCCCCGAAGGGTTTCTCAAAGGCATCTGCGACTGACGATTTCGACCTTTTTAATCTTCGCCTTGTTTACATACTTATTATGTATGGGGCACTACTGGTTCCTTCTCCAGTTACGTTGGTCGTCGACTTAAGAGAAATCAAAGGACGGACGCCGTAAGTGCCGCGCACGTTGTAGTTGTCGAAGTAGCCAGCGCTGCCGTTAACGCCCCAAACGCCAGCGCTGCCAACATCGAAGCCGTAAGGAGACAAGGACCACCAATAAGTGTTTGTAGCATTTTCTTGTAAATATGTTGTTGTATTGCCTATATTATAAGCGTACCCCGCAAATGCTAGTTCATCTGCTGTTATTAATCCTACTTTTGAATTTATTTTACTTAATTCACCATTACATTTTAAACTAGGTCCCGTGCCACCAGCACTACCACTAGTACCTACTAATCTCTTGGTAGCACCATAATATGTCACATTTTTAGCATATCCTAGTCCATTTGGAGTTATGCTCCATGGATCATAACTTGTATCTGTTACATTTGTTTTATCATTACACCATACAGTATCATCTATTACACTTTCATATGTTTTTAAATTGTTTGTATACCATGTTTCTAAATTAGTTAGTATTGTACTTTTATTTGTATTTGCATGTGTAGTTTCATATTTACTAGAACCTGGTGTTCCGTACTTAAATCCTATATAAGCATTATCATCATAGTTTTCATTAAATCTACTTGTATATGTTGAATAATTATAGTGAGCAAATGCTGCACTAGCACTATTATTTGCAGCATCACAAGGATTAGCTGCTCCAGTTGGATTATCATTATGTAAGATAAGTTTAACTGAACCGTCTCCACCAACTCTTACTATTCTCCAGCACTTATTAGCAAATTCTACATAGTTATTTGTTACAGCTCCTCTAAAATAATAAGAAGTTCCATAATCATCTTCTGTACTTGCTAGAAGTGCTTCACTAGCAGTAGATATTGTCGCTCCTGGTGTAGTTATTGGTGCCTTTACTTTATTATTTGCTAGTATAGTCTCTGCAAAAGTTGGAACTTTTGTTATAAATGTTGCATTACATTTAGTACTTCCTTTTGTTATTCCATTTGTAGTAAGAACCCATTTTGTTCCATTCCATTCTACTTTACCTGTTCCTGTAGTACATTCTACGCTTGTCTCATAGTACTTTGTAGTTGGAAATGTTGTGCTTATTTCACCATTTATTGTTATTGCTAAGAGAGTATCTTTTGGTTCTGTATATTTTGCTTCGTATAGTTTGTCTCTATTAAATATTATTATACATATTGTTATTAGTATTGTTAGTATTAAAAGTGTTTCTTTTTTATTTTTCATTAACACCTGCCTACTTTCTATCTAATAGTATTTTATAATAAAAGAGTTTTTTAATCAATAGATAAACACTCTTTTAATATTCTAGTTATTACTATTAAGTATTAATAAAATAAAAAAGAAAAAGCTAACAATCCTTTAAGTATTAGCTTTTTCAAAAACAACAATTTGGAGAAGCCTAACTTTCAGGGATTAGTATTCTTCCTTAATTTGATTATACTACAAAAGGCCTGTTTTATACAAGCCTTTTTCTATTTAAATATATTTTTAATTCTTGTCCAAAGGTTATCTTTTTCGGTTTCAGTATTTGTAGTTTTAACTTCTTCTTTGGCTTCTACTCCATCCATTACGTAAATGAATTTAGTTTCTCCAGTAGTGTTACTACCAGCAAATGATGTATAATTTTCTCCTAGTTTAACTAGTTCTTTTGCTCTATATGCTGTTGGTACTAACATATTATTAACTTTATCTGTAACTGGTTTAATTCCTTCATTATCTAACTTTTTGATACCTTCTGATAATTCAGTAATACCACTTGATATCTCTTCTAAGCCAGATGCAAGTGCTTTACCATTAGATGCTAGTTCTTTAACTCCAGCTGCAAGCATTGCAGTATTAGTTTTTAAGTCTTCAGTGCCATCATTTAAATCTTCTAAGCCTTTATTAAGTGCTGGAAGCATAGCATTAACTTTCTTGTTTAATCCATCAAAAGTTGCTAAAGTTTTTTCGATTGCTGCTACATTTTGTTCTAATAAACCAATTATTTGTAAGTTAGAATTATAATGATTTTCATACTCGTATTTAACAGTAAATAATTCGTTTTGACTTGCATTAAGTAAGTCTATATATTTTTTATCTTTAAGTTCTGCAGTATCATAAGCAGCTTTAATTTTTTCATTATTTGTTTTTAATGAGTTAATTGTGTTTTTATCTGCTTGTAATAGCATTTGCATTTTAGTAATATCTTCAGAGTTATCTCCTAAAATATTTGATACTTGTGAAAGCTCTTTAGAAAGTGTTTTAACACCATCATCTAATGATATAGAACCGTTACTTAAAGCAACTGAACTTTTATATAGTTTATCTAAATATGCGCTAAGTTTAATAGATCCTTCAGATGCATTCTTGGTTCCTAATTCTAATGAGCTTGCACCAGACTCTAATGCATTAATTGCATCGTTTAAAGTGTTTAATTTATCTGTTACTGAAGTAATATTTGATAATAATGATATGTCACTAGAACTAATTAATTTAGGAGTTATCATCATATATACAGTTCCTAGTGAGAACTTATCTGTATCGTAGGTAATAGTTACTTTATTAAGACTTGATAACTCACCTAATTTTAAACTATCTGATAAACCTGGTGTGCTAAGAGCCGCTACCATGTTAACTTTACCATTATTAATTACTTTACCACTATTAACATTAATATTTTTAGCACTATCATCTAGAGTAAATGTACTCATTACAACAAATGGTGTATACATAGTTTCTCTAGAACCATTAACATTAACACTTCTTCTAGAGTTATTAGTAAATTTAACTTCTATTGTAACTTTACCACTTTTACCAGCTAGTTCTTTAAGTTCTATTTCTTTACCATCTAATTTATATGTGATGTTAGCACTAACTGGTAGTTCTTTTGAAGTTTTACCTTGGTAGAAAATATTGTTTCCTAGTCCTTCCCAAGTTATCTTATCTCCTTTTTGGTTAAATGATTCATTACCACTTAAGTTTATAATGTCTTCTAAGTTAGTAATATCATTTATTGTTCCATTACATGTATTAAGTAGTTCTTCATTTACAAAACTAGACTTAACACTTCCATCTGGGTTTAATTTTCCATAAACTGTTTCATTTTTAGTTAAAGCGTTTGCACTAAGTGGCATCATTAAAGCTCCAACTAAAAATATACTTGTAATAATTTTTTTATTATTTTTCATAAAATTATCCTTTCCTAACATTGTTTTACCAATTAATTTATCAAAGATTAATAGTATGCTTGGTAATACTGTAATAACTATTATCATACTAAGGATTGCTCCTCTACTAATTAAAGTACATAAAGATCCAACCATTTCTAATTTTGAATATGCTCCTACGCCAAATGTTGCTGCAAAGAAGCATAAGCCACTAATGAATACTGAGTTTCCACAATTATTAAGTGTACTAAGTATTGCTTCTTTTTTATCCATAGTCTTACGATTATTTAAGTATGTTGTTGTCATAAGGATTGCATAATCAATGGTTGCTCCTAGCTGGATTGTTCCTAAAACTATTGGAGCAACAAATGGAAGTGTAACTCCACTTAAGTATGAGATGCTCATATTCATACATATTGCAGCTTCAATTGCTATAATAAGTAAGAATGGCAAGCTAAATGATTTTAGTACTATAAATAAGATTATAAAGATACATACTATAGAAGAGCCATTAACGTTATTAAAGTCTGTATCACTAGTTGTAATAAGGTCTTTCATAAGAGGTCCTTCACCAGCAACTATGGCATTTTTATCATAACTTTTAACTATTTTATTAAGATCATCTATCTCATCATTTAATTCATCACTAGCAACTTCATATAAAGAGTTTACTAAAATCATTTGATATTTATCACTTTTAAACATACTAGTTTTATCTTCAAGCATGTTTGTTGTGATACCATAATCACTTAGTTCACTAGCAGATAGTACTAAGTCTACACCTGATAACTTTTTAATTTCACTAACCATATTATTTATAGTACCAGTTTTCATATTGCTATCTACCAAAATGATTTCTGGACTTACTATGTTGTAGTCATCTTTTAAAATATTATTTGCTTTAATACTTTCTAAAGTGTCTGGTAATGTCTTATCTATTTTGTAATAAACATTAACTTTATTATTAGCTAAATAAATAGGTACAAGTAATAAAATAAATATTGCAAAGATTATTTTGTGTCTTTTAACTATCCAGTTGTTAAATTTATCAAATTTAGGAGTAATTATTTTATGGCTAGTTTTTTCACACCACTTATCAAATACAAGTAAAAGTGCTGGGAAAATTGTTAAAACAGTAATAACACCAAGAAGTACACCTTTTGCCATAACAATACCTAAATCTTTGCCTAAAGTAAGACTCATTGTACATAATACTAGGAAACCAGCGATGGTGGTTGTTGAGCTACCAATTACTGAAGTAAATGTTTCTTTTATAGCAAGTTTCATGGCTTCTTCTTTTTTCATCTTACCTTTTTTACTTTCATAAGCATGATATAAGAAGATGGAGAAGTCTGTTGTAACACCTAACTGAAGTACTGCAACAAGCGCTTTTGTAATGTAGGATATTTCTCCTAAAAACACGTTAGTACCTAGATTAAAGATAATTGATATACCTATATTTAAAAGTAATAATAATGGTACTAAGTAACTATCTAGAGAAAGCTCTAAGACAAGTAAACAAAGTACGACTGCAATTGCTACATATATTGTTATCTCTTTTTCAGATAACTCCATTGTATCAAGAACCATTGAGCTCATACCACCAAATATATAATTATCACTAGTGATATTTCTAATTTCTCTTACAGCATCAATTGTTTTTTCATTACTAGTACTTTCTAGAAATGTAACAAATAATACATCTGTGTTTTCTTTATGAACTTTATTTCTTACTTCACTAGGAAGCACTTCAAGAGGAATATTAGTTCCAAACACATCATAGATAGAGAAAACTTCACCTACTCCATCGACAGCGCGCAACTTATCTTCAACTGCAAGCAATTCTTTTGCATTTGCATTTTCGACTACTGCAATTGAGTAAGAGCCCATTTTAAATTCATCAGTTAAAATATTTTGTCCTTTAATTGTTTCATAATTATTTGGTAAATAAACTAAAATATCATAATTAATTTTAGTCATCTTCATACCAATAAATGAAAATACTAATAAAACTATAGTAATAATCAAAATATTTTTACTATGCTTAGTAATAAAATCACTAAACTTATTCATTTCTTTCACCTCGCTAAACATTATATGACTACAGATTTTAAAAAGGCACTATTAATTTGCTATTTTGTATGTAATCCAACAACTTGACTGTTTTGTATGCATATTTAAGCAACAAAGTGCTAATTATCTTGCAAAAAGTATATAATTAGATATAATGTTGGTGTGGTGAATTATGAGAAACGAAAAACAAGATTTAAGAATAGTTAAAACAAAAAAAGTGCTTTATATGGCACTGGTTGATTTAATGAGAGAAAAAACATTTGAAGAAATAAAAGTATCTGAAATATGTTCAAGAGCTTTAGTAAACAGGTCTACTTTCTATGCACATTATGAAGATAAGTATGAATTCTTAGTTGACTTTTTGGATACTTTTAAAGATAGTTTAACTTCTTATTTAGATACCAATGATAATAATTTGAATACTAAGGAATATTATATGGAAATGCTTAAGTTATTGCTTACTCATATTGAAGATAAGAAAAATATATATTCAGCAATCATGGTAAATAATCGTAATGGTGTTATGATGGATATTATATCTGATGTTGTTAATAAAGATATCAAAAAAAGAGTTCAAGAATCAGGGCTTAATAAAGGAACTATCCCCGTTGACATTGTTGCTAAATTTTATATAGGAGCAATTACCAATGTTGGAATCGAATGGATTACAGATAATAAGTATTCAAAGGAAGATATATTAAATTATTTAGAAAAGCTTCTACCAAATAATATTGACACCTTATAAGGTGTTTTTTTATGCAAAAATTACAGATTTTAAAAGTCTGCAAACCTGCATAAATAAGGGGCTTGCATGAGTTTAATGTTTGTGATAACATACCTTCTTGAAGAGTACTATGTTAGGCTTCTCCCTCTTAAAAAGAAGGGAGTGATGCGTATGAAACAGTTTAAATTAATTTTAGACAGAATAATAATCATACTATTCCTTTTATTTATTTTAAAGATAGCATTTGCTATGTTTAGATAAAAAAAGAAGCTACTAACTAACCTGTTAAGTAGCTTCAAAAGACTTATAATCTGGAGAAGCCTAACTTTCAGGGGTTAGTGCTCTTCCTAAATTAATTATACTACAAAGTGCCTTTTTTATTCAAGCACTTTTTTTAATCAATATTTACAAGTTCATACTCTCTAGAACCAATACCATGTTTCTCTGCTTCTTCTATAGTATGTAAGCCGTTTCTGCTGTTTACTCTTTCCATAAAATGTTCTTTGCCTGGATCATTTGAATTTTTTACTAAATTGATAGATGCTTCATCAATAGCTACTGGATCTAAACTCGCAAGAATACCAATATCTTTTAAGCAAGGGTCTTCAGCAACAGCGCAGCAATCACAGTCGACACTCATATTACATAAAACATTAATATATACTATATTTCCATTAAAATAATTAACTACACTTGACGCTGCATCTGCCATAGATTCTAGAAATAAATTTTGCTCTGCAGCATTATCCCATAACTCTTCTTGTTTAGCAGTCTTACCCGCAGTGTGAATATATGTTTTGCCAGAGGAAGATGCTACTCCAATCGATAATTGTTTAAGAGCTCCACCATATCCACCCATTGGATGACCTTTAAAATGAGATAGCACTAACATACTATCATAATTTGAAATATTTTTACCTACATAATTCTTTTTAATTACCTTACCATTAGGTATATCAAGTTCTAAATCGCCTTCTGCATCCATAATATCAACGTCAAAATATTTATTCCATCCATGTTTTTCCATCAAAACTTGATGCTTTTCAGTTGTATTTCTTGCTCCATTGTATGCTGTATTACACTCAACAACAGTTCCATTAACATGATGGATTAATTCACGTACAAACTCTGGTCTCAAATAATTTTGATTACCTTCTTCTCCAGAGTGCAATTTAACAGCAACCTTGCCATTTAATTTTTCCCCTAACGCTTCATAAATTTTAACTAATCCACTAGGGCTTATTTCTTTTGTAAATAATACTTTTGACTTCATAAAATTACCTTTCTAACTTCTTAATTAATCTCTTAACTTTTTTAGGGTCTTTATAATTTGTCTTATCTCTTACTAAGTTGGTAATATCTTTTCCATATGCAAGACCGATGCCACGCTCAGCGGTAACTCCGACTGCACCATAATATAAGTAATATGTGTCATTTAGATAAATTATGGATGATCGATATATTCCACTATTATCCCAATTGAGTGTTCCTCGTTCTGGTTCTAGAATCTTAATTGCATCCTTAAAATTAACTTCATCATTACTTATTGTATAGTATAAGTCCATTTTATTATGATTTTTCCATTTATCATATGCAACCACAATCATTTCATAACCTTTATCAGTTTTAATAACATCTAAATGCCATGTATCTAATTTTTCTGGATACTTAAAACTAATCTTATTTTTATCAGTCCACTTCATACCATCAGGACTTTCTGCATACCTAATTGTATTATAAACATCTACATACCACATCTTATATGTACTATCTTCATAAATAATTGCTGGGCTAACATAATCTTTTTTATGTCTATCTTTAGAATATAAAACTTTTTCTTTAGCAGTCCATGTTATTCCATCGCTGGTTTCTCTTTTAAAGATTGTAACACTGCCAGCAACGTCATCAACATAACGCCAATAACAAGTTATTGTATCCTTATCTTTATTATACACTATATGAGAATCAGAATTATATCTTTTTTTCTTGTATTTGTTTTTTACTTCGTCAAGGCTTATATTTTTTTTATTAGGGGCATACCAATTTATTAAGTCGTTTGATACTGCTATATGAGGATTTTCATAGCCCGAATTACCGCCTGGATATGGAGTATAACTCATCCAGTACTTGTACCCATTCCACTTTTTATTAAAGGTAATAACTTTTGGGTGATATGCTTCATTATCCCCATAAGAACTAATAATTTCTAGTTTGTATGTTCTTTTTTCACGATTAAAAATAAGACCATGACCCAGAAATAAAATTAAAATAATAATTATAATCATGTAATACTTAATAAGCCTTTTCATTTTCTCACCATGTTTTTCTTCGCCTAAGATTATAGCACACAAATTATTAAAACTAAAGCACTTATTAGTTTACTTTAAAAAAAAGCACCTCGAAAGGGCTTCCTAATCACAATAATGGCGTCCCTGGGCAGATTCGAACTGCCGACCTATCGCTTAGGAGGCGATTGCACTATCCTACTGTGCTACAAGGACACAATAGAATTATACCACACTAAGCATAAAAAAAATAGGAATTTCTTCCTATTTATCAGTAGAGCCAAATCCACCAGCACGCATGCCTGTTGCATTATCATCATCAGTAACTAAATACTTTTGGAAAATAACTTGCCCTATTACATCACCCTTTTTAATAACAACGTCTTCATTAAAGAAGTTATAGTATGCAAACATAAAATGTCCATCATTATCAGGGTTACCATAATAATCACTATCAATAACGCCAATACTATTTGCCATTACAAGTCCTCTTTTAATTGGATTAGAACTTCTATTAGCAAGCATAAACCATTCATCGCTTTGACAGTATGCTTTTAGTCCAGTAGGAATAAGTGTTGGTTTATCTCCTAATTTAAATGGGTGAATGACAACAGCTTCTGCTGCTTCCACATCATATCCAGCAGAGTTTGCAGTTTTTCTAATTGGAATGTGAATATCTTTGCTTTCCCATCCTTTAGCAACTTCAAATCCTCTTAACTTCATAAATTATTCTCCTCTACTACTTTACCTTTTTTCATTGTCTTTTTAACATTGATAACTCTTTGATTACTAGAACCTGAATACAAAAGTTTTGGATTTTTGTTATCTTCTTCAAACTGACCATCAACAATAAAATCAGCGTATTTAGTTATTTCTTTATCCATAACGTAGTCTTCAAAGTTAAAACCAGTCCATATCCAAACACTTTTATCTGGATACTTTTCTTTAAATGCTTTTGCTAATTTTGTACTAGCATCTATATTCTTATTATGAAGTGGCTCACCCCCTAAAATAGATAAGCCGGCTATATAACTATTATTGCAAAGATTTAATATTTCATTTATTGTATCGTCAGTAAACTCTTTGCCTCCATTAAAGTCATGTGTTTCCGGATTAAAACAGTTCTTACAATTAAATGTGCATCCTTGCATGAATACTGATACTCTAACTCCAGGGCCATTAGAGATATCCATCTTTCTAATTTTATTATATCTTGCCATTATGCATCCTTATTATCTAAATGTAAGACTCTTTCTTTAATTTCTTGAGTTCTACCTTTATTCCAGAACTTAGTACCAATATAACCGCATGTTCTTCTTGCAACATTTAGGGTGTCATGGTCTTTATTTCCACAATTAGGACAATACCACTCTAAATCATCATTAATTAAAATCTCACCATCATATCCACACTTCTGGCAATAATCACTCTTAGTATTTAACTCAGCATACATAATGTTATCGTAAATAAATTTAATAACTTCAATTACTGCTGGGATGTTATTTTGCAAATTAGGAGTTTCAATGTAAGAGATTGCTCCACCAGGAGATAACTTTTGGAATTCACTTTCAAGCGATAACTTAGTAAAGGCATCTATTTCTTCAAATACTGGTACATGGTATGAGTTAGTAATATAATTACGATCTGTGATACCTTTGATTATTCCAAAGCGTTCTCTTAAACATTTAGCAAATTTATATGTAGTGCTCTCAATAGGTGTTCCATAAACACTGTAATCCATGTTTTCGGCTTCTTTCCACTCTTTGCATTTATCATTTAATTTCTGCATAACTTCTAAAGCAAACTCTTTACCCTTACCATTATCAGTATGAGAGTGTCCAGTCATAAATTTAACACATTCATATAAACCAGCATAACCCAAACTAATTGTAGAGTATCCACCATGTAATAACTCATGAATACTTTCTCCCTTACCTAATCTAGCAAGAGCACCGTGTTGCCATAATATTGGTGCTACATCGCTTGTTGCTTTAGCTAAACGTTTATGTCTAATTTGAAGTGCTCTATGGCAAAGTTCCAATCTTTCATCAAAAATTTTCCAGAATAGTTCTTCATCTTTATCAGCAGATAGTGCCACATCAACAAGATTTATTGTAACAACACCTTGATTAAATCTACCATAATACTTTGGTTTACCTTCCTTATCAACATATGGTGTTAAGAAACTTCTGCAGCCCATGCATGGATAACATTGTCCATTACCATTTTTATCAATTTTAAGTTTCTTCATCATCTTTTCTGAGATATAGTCTGGAACCATTCTCTTAGCAGTACATTTAGCAGCAAGTTCAGTTAAGTAGTAATACTTACTGTTTTCATGGATGTTATCTTCTTCTAATACGTATAGAAGTTTTGGAAATGCTGGAGTAATATATACACCCTTTTCATTTTTCATTCCTTCAATTCTTTGATTTAAGAATTCTTCAATAATCATGGCAAGTTCTTCTTTATATTCTTCAGTTTCACCTAGATACATGCAAACGCTTAAGAAAGGTGCTTGTCCGTTAGTTGTCGTCATTGAGTTAACTTGATATTGGAATGTTTGAACACCAGCAGTAATCTCAGTCTTTAAATCTTCTTTAGCAAACTTTTCACAATCTTCTTTAGATAGTTTTCTATTTTTATATATTTTTAAATAACGGTTGTAACTATCTCTAACAAATGGTGCTAGATGAGTAAGTGTTATAGTGCATCCACCGTACTGGCTTGATGATACTGCTGTAATAATCTGAGTGGCAATTGTAACTGCTGTTAAAAATTTATGTGGTTTTTCAATCATTACACCATTAATGTTAGTTCCATTTTGAAGCATATCCTCTAAATTAATTAAATCGCAATTATGTAGTGCATTTTGAGCAAAATAGTCGGCATCATGGAAATGAATAATTCCTTGGTCATGTGCTTCAACTATTTCTTCTGGTAATAAGAATCTTCTTGTAATATCAGTGCTTGTTATTCCTGCTAGATAATCTCTTTGAGTAGTAACTATCTTGGCATTCTTATTTGAATTTTCTGTATTCCAGTACTCATTTTCTCCATCAATAAGTTCTTTAATAGCTAAATCTGTAGTATTACTTCTTCTTACAAGTTCTCTTGTATAACGATATGTAATATATTTCTTAGCAAGTTGATATTTACCAATACTCATAAGTTTCATCTCAATAATATCTTGAATATCTTCAACTAAAATTCTCTTCTTACCCAAAGACTCAATATACTTAATAATATTCTTAATTTGAGTATTACTAGCTTGCTCACTTTCCTCAACTTCTTTGTTAGCTTTTAAAATAGCCTGTTCAATTTTTTCTGGACAATAATCTACCATATGTCCATCTCTTTTAATTACTTTCATTTTACTTCCTCCCTATATTTAACAACTTCATTATAACGTCTTATTACTAAATAGTATTGTTGCAATTGCAACATATTTGAAATAATGATAAAATTATTTTAGGTGGTTAAAATGAATGATCTTTTTAAAAATATTCACCCCAGTAAACAAGGCATTTTGTTAAAAATGTTAGAAGCAAATACTTTACACTTTAATGTAAACGAACTTATTTTAAGTAAAATAAAAATCGATGACTTTATTGGAATCATCATAGCAGGAGATGCAAATATAATAAAGACAGATAAAAATGGAAACAAGATTATAATTGAAGAACTTAGTGAAGGTAATATTTTGGGTACTAATATTTCAAATTTAAATAATAAGGAATATGAAATTGAAGCAAAGACTGATGTTACAATAATATTTATGGAAATGCATTTTATACTAAACCCTAAGAATACTTCATCACAAATATATTCTCAGTTTCTAATAAATCTTTTAGAACTTCTAAATAAAAAATATACTGAAGCAAGTCAAAGAATAGATATTTTAACTAATAAAACAATTAGAAATAAACTTTTAGAATATTTTAAAAATTCTTATCAAGAGACTAATGCTAGAGTTCTTTATTTAAAATCAAGTTTTACTGCCCTAGCCGATTATCTTGCGATAGATAGAAGTGCTATGACAAGGGAACTTAAGAATTTAAAAGATGAAGGTCTTATTGAAATTAAAAATAAGAAAATTAAACTCTTGTATTTTCCGCTTGACTAGTGTTATAATTGACATGTACTGCTCGTATGGCGGAATTGGTAGACGCGATAGACTCAAAATCTATTTCCCACAAGGAGTATCGGTTCGACTCCGATTACGAGCACCAGTGCCCAGTAGCCAAGCGGTAAGGCATTAGGCTCTGACCCTAACATTTCATAGGTTCGAATCCTATCTGGGCAGCCATAAAAAAAATAACAGACGTCTTCGTCTGTTTTTTTATTGCAATACATCTTGATAATAAAACTTTAATACGTATATAGCTTCTTGTGCATAAAGCATATCTTCTTCACTTAAACCCTTACTAGTAATAAGACTATCAAGTTCACTATAATATTCTAACTTACTTCTATAATGCATCTCAACGCCTGGCTTAAACATTCCTGTATAACCTTCACTTTTAACATAAGGCATAGGTAAATCATTAAAAGTCTTTCTTAAATAGTCATTGGCACTATAAACATAAGTTTTAACTACATCCTTAAATGCATGATAAATCTTTTCACACTCTTCCTTATTTAAAGCACTATTTAAACTAGCGTTATACTTATCTAAATCAGCCTTAAACTCCCTTATATCCTTATTAATCATTGTTATCCTCCTTGTACATTGAATAATACAAATCATCACCACTATCAGGATGAAGAGTACTTTCTATCTTAGGCAAGTCACTTAAACTGCCAAGTCCAAAGAAATCTAAAAAATATTTAGAAACTGAATATAAATTAGGCTTTCCTACTAAGTCACTCTTGCCGCTAACATAAATAAGGTCTTTAGCTAAAAGTTTTCTTAAAGTATACGCAGAAGAAACACCTCTCATCTGGTCAATTTCAAGTCTAGTAAGTGGCCCATTATATGCAATAATTGCAAGCGTTTCTAAGGCTGCACTACTAAGTTCATCACTTTCGGGTCTTTCAATTAGTCTTTGATAATACTCTTTATGTTCTCTTTTAGTAGTAAGTTTAAAGTTTTCTCCTAAATAACTAATTCTAAGTCCATACTCATCAGATTCATATCTTTTTTGAAGCATACTAAGTAAGTTTTTAGCTTCTGTATCACTAACATCTAATATGCTCTTAATATTATCTATGGAAAGTCCTTCGTCACCTACTGCAAAAAGTAACCCCTCTAATACACCTAACTTATTCATTATGATAACCTCTCTTCAATATATATATCACCAAAATTATACTCCTGACTAATTACTGCTTCCCTAGACTTAACTAAATTAAGAATTCCTAAGAAAGTAACAATTACATAAGGCTTATCTACTTCATCAAACAAATCTAAAAAATTAATTTTACCTCTATTATGAAGATAACTCTTGATGCTTAAGCATCTATCTTCAACACTTAACTCTCTTTTAGTAACTGCCTTATTAACTGGTTCATCTAATTTTTTTCTATTTAAATAACCCTCAAATGCCTTAAGCAAATCATCTAAAGTAATATCACTACTTAATTTAACACTCTTATCAGCATATTCACTTAAATTAGAAGGAAGTTTAGTTAAAACCTCTTTTCTTTTATCTTCAAGCTCAACTAACCTATCAGCAGCAGCTTTTAACTTTTCATACTCAATTAATCTATTTCTTAAATCATCTTCAGTGTTAATTTCATACTCAGCATCTTCCTCTTCATCATTCTTATTAAGAAGTAACTTACTCTTTAAATGAATAAGTTCAGATGCCATAACTAAATACTCACTAGCTCCATCAATAGTAAGCTCTTTATGCTCATTAATATAACTTAAATATTCTTTAGTAATCTTCTCTATATTTATATCGTATATATCCATCTTATGAGCCTTAATTAAATGCCATAACAAATCTAGTGGCCCATCAAAATCATTTATCTTTATATTCACTTACAATCAAATCCTTTAGTTAACATATCATAACTAACCTCTTTAAGTGGTGCATTCATATAGAAATAATTATAATCATAATCATCACCTAAAGTTTCCCTTATATTCTCACTTAGTGGAACATCTGCATTAAAAGCAAATCCACTATCAGTTTCCTCTGTAGTACTAACTAACCCATTGCTAACTAATCTATTAGATAATTCCTGATATTTCCCAAGTAAAGCCATATATGCATCAATATCACTAGTATCATTATTTATAATGTTATCATGAATACTCTTTAAAGTATCTCCATCAAAAGTATAGGTAATCGTTCTATTATTTAAAGTACACATCAAAGAACTAATACCACTAACAATTGGATAATCATCTAAAGAAAGATTAACTATCTTACCATAATATAACTCACCACTATTAACAGTAAGTTTATATAAATTATTAGTAACACTTCTAACATCAGCATTAACATTACCAGTAAGCTTCACTCTAGTAAGTAAATCCTTAGTACCATATACCTCTAAAAATAACTTATGTTCATCTAAATTAAAGTCAGTATTAGATGACATATCAAAACTTATCTTAGTACCTTCTAAACTAAAATCAGTAAGTTTAATACCTTGATAAGAAATAGTACTACTCTTACTTAAAACATTCTTATCATCACTAGGAGCAATCGGACTAGGCACAGGCTCATTATCACTAGTAAAATTATTTAAAAGCCCCCTAACCCATATAGAAAAGGAATTATTATTATTGTTAATATAATCTTTAATATAAGGAAGACCGAAACAAGTCCCCAATAGTAGCATAAAACAAATAAGCACAAAAGCAGGCTTACTAGACTTTTCTTTCTTTAATATACCTAACGTAATAGGTTCATTACTATTATCACTCTTCATAACAAATCCCTTTCATTCCTATACAAACATAATTCCTACTATAAATCAATTCACATAGTTATAGCCCGCATAATTATATTTCTAAACCGCTTTTGCTCGTATATACTCGCAAAAGCTAAAATTATACCTGTGACAAGCAAAACTCATCACAAACGTCCAAAACCCACGTCCACCATAGCACCCTGGAAAAGTCAAAGGCCTTTCAAATGTTGAAAATGTGCCGCCTTTCGCGTGTATATATACTCGCAAAAGGCGCTTTGGGTTGTGCCACGCGCGTATTGCTCCAAAAGGAGAATCCGCATGCGCGCTTGCCACGCACACGTACTAAATCCCCACTTACTATTTTTTTCTCTCTCGCTTGTCAGTTTGTCCCTCGAAGGGTTTCTCAAAGGCATCTGCGACTGACGATTTCGACCTTTTTAATCTTTGCCTTGTTTACATACTTATTATGTATGGGGTACTACTGGTTCCTTCTCCAGTTACGTTGGTAGAGGGCTTAAGAGAAATCGAAGGACGGACGCCGTAAGTGTTGTACACGCTGCTGCGGACGAAGTAGCCACTGCTGCCGTCAACGTTCCAAACGCCAGCGCGGCCACCATCGAAGTAGATAGGAGACAAGGACCACCAATAAGTATCTGTAGCATTTTCTTGTAAATATGTTGTTGTATTATTTTTAGCATAAGCATATCCTGCATATGCTAATTCATCTGCTGTTATTAAGCCTACTTTTGAATTTATTTTACTTAATTCTCCATTACATTTTAAACTAGGCCCTGTGCCTCCAGCACTACCACTAGTACCTACTAATCTCTGGGTAGCACCATAATATGTTACATTTGTACCATATCCTAAACCAGTAACATTACTATAGCCCCATGGATTATAACTTGTATCTGTTACATTTGTTTTATCATTACACCATACAGTATCATCTATTACACTTTCATATGTTTTTAAATTGTTTGTATACCATGTTTCTAAATTAATTAGTATTGTACTTTTATTAGTATTTGCATGAGTAGCATTATAATCACTTGCACCAACAGTTCCATACTTAAATCCTACATAAGCATTATCATTATAGTTTGCATTAAATGCACTTTTGTATGTACTGCCAGAGTATCTAGCAAATGCTGCACTAGCACTATTATTTGCAGCAGCACAAGGATTAGCAGTTTTTGCTGTATTATCATTATGTAAGATAAGTTTTACAGAGCCATCTCCTCCTACTCTTACTATTTTCCAGCACTTATTAGCAAATTCTACATAGTTATTTGTTACTGCTCCTCTAAAGTAGTAACTTGTTCCATAATCATCTTCTGCAGACGCTAGTAATGCTTCATCAGCAGTAGATATTGCTGCTCCTGGTGTAGTTATTGGAGTCTTAACCTCATTATTTGCTAGTATAGTCTCTGCAAATGTTGGTTTGTTACTTGCATTACTTACTACAACTATTTTACCAGACCAATTCTTATTTAAGCCTTGTTCTGTTGTTACTGCACTATCCATCCATATTTTTAGATCGTAACTTTTTTCTTCATTTGCTTTAAGTCCAGTATTAATAATAATATAACCTTTTCTATTATTTTCTAAGTCAGTTAATGTTTGACTTCCTAATATTACTGACTTACCAGTTGTTGTTCCTTTTGGAGATATATTTACTTTCATATAGTTATCTTTTAAGTAAGATGTATTTGTACTTTCTCTGTATGTACTATCTATTGTAATATATACTTTAACGTAACTATTACAGTTATTTTTTATTGTAAATGTAAATGGCGTTTGTTTAAGACCATCTTCATCTGTTATTGGAAAAGCATCTGTTAAAGATATTTTAGATGTGTCTTCAGTAAGGGTTGTATTAAAGCATGTTCTAGATACTAAGGTGTTATTTTCATTTTGACTTAAGTAAAGTCTAAACCATGCAAATGATACACCAATTATACATATTACTGTTACGAGTAATCCATAGTATATACTTAGTTTTCTTTTCTTCTTTTTTATTTCAATATCTTTATCCATATTACGCCTCTATCTTTCCATATTAAGTATATAACATTTGGATGGTATTTGCAAAGAAAAAAGTTAAACCTAAATTTAACTTTCCTTAATTCCGTCTAAACTAAAGCTCTTGGCATCTGTTATTTTAACATTTATTATTTTACCAATGTCTTCTTTTGGGGCATCTACATTAACTAATTTCATATTCTCAGTGTATCCACATACTTTGGTGTCATCTTTTTCACTTACTCCAGTGATAAGAACTTTTACTGATTTATTAAGCATTTTTAGATTACTTTCTTTAGAGTATTTATTAATTAGTTCATTTAGTTCATGTAATCTATCTTCTTTTTCTTTTAATGAAACATTATCTTCAAAGGATGCTGCTGGAGTATTTTCTCTAGGAGAAAAGATAAAGGTAAATGCTCCATCATATTTACATTCATTAACTACTTTTAGAGTATCATCAAAGTCTTCTCTAGTTTCTCCTGGAAAACCAACAATAATATCGGTTGTAATACTAACATCTTTAACTTTGCTTCTAATTTTATTATATAAAGTTAAGTAATCATCTTTACTATAACGTCTACCCATTAGTTTTAATATTCTACTTGACCCACTTTGTAATGGTAAATGAATATAAGGCATAATGTTATCACGCTCTGCAATAACGTCAATCATTTCATCAGTGAAATCCCATGGATGACTTGTTACAAATCTAATTCTAGGAATACCTGTATCACTTACTAGTTCTAGAAGTCTAGCAAAACTTACATCATCTAAGTCTTTACCATAAGCATTAACATTTTGTCCTAGTAAAGTAATCTCTTTGTATCCAGCTTCTTTAAGTTCATTAACTTCTTTGATTATATCTTCACTTTTTCTACTTCTTTGTTTACCTCTAGTGTAAGGAACAATACAATAAGTGCAGAATTTATCACACCCATACATGATATTAACCCAAGCAGATATATTTGAGTCTCTTTTGTAAAGATTACCAAACTCAATAACATCTCCCTCTTTACTATAAACTTCGATATCTTGTTTTCCATAGTAATTAGTAAGCATTTTTGGTAAGTCATTCATGTTATGAGTACCAAATACAATATCTATATAAGGATGTTTCTCTCTAATCTCATTTACTACACTTTCTTCTTGAGCCATACAACCACATAAACCAATAATGATGTCTTTCTTTTCTTTTTTTAAATGCTTACATCTTCCAAGGAAACCAAACACTTTATCATGGGCATTTTCTCTAATTGCACAGGTATTTAGTATAATAAAGTCTGCTTCTTCTAAAACATCAGTTTTAATATAACCTAAAGATTCAATTAAAGCACTTATTTCTTCTGAGTCATGAACATTCATCTGACAACCGTAAGTTTTAATAAAATACTTTTTTCCTTTAAATAAGTCATTACTTTCTCTATTTTCGTAAATATAATTAACTTTACTTTGATTTCTAATTTTTGCATCGTTCATATTAGGTAAATGCATGTTATCACCACCACGAGTAAGATTATAACACGCGCATACTTAAAAGTAAATGAATTTCTTAAGTTCTCTTAAACAATTGTTTGACATAATGAGTAAATTATGCTAGTATATGACTAGGAGTTGAAATTATGGAACAAAAACTAACCCGAAAACAAGAAGAAGTTTTAACGTTTATTAAAAAATATATTGTAAAGTATGGATTTCCACCTTCAGTAAGAGAAATATGTGCTGGTCTTAATTTATCTAGTCCGGCAACTGTCCATACTCATTTAAAACAATTGGAACTTAAAGGTGCGATTAGTAAAACAAAGTCTAAGTTTAGAACTATTGAAGTAACTGGTGAAAATGAGTATATGCCAAAGAATGAAGAAATCGTTAAGGTTCCTTTACTTGGTAAGGTAACTGCTGGAATGCCAATCGAGGCTATTGAGCAGCCAGATGAATTCTTCTCACTACCTGCAGATATTCTTCCTAGAAAAGAGACTATTTTTACTTTAAAGGTATCTGGTTTAAGTATGATTAATGTTGGTATTTTGGATGGAGATATTGTAATAGTTCAAAAGCAAAAAACTGCAAATAATGGTGATATAGTTGTTGCTATGACTGAAGAAAATGAAGTAACTCTTAAACGTTTCTTTAAAGAAGAGGATCATATTAGATTACAGCCAGAAAATGATCAAATGGATCCTATCATCTTACCTACATGTACTATCTTAGGTAAAGCAATTGGCCTATATAGAAAGTTTTAAAAACTATCCACGCACGGATAGTTTTTTTTAATTTTTATTAGAATTTAATTTTCTATTTTTGCTAGTACTAGAATGAATATAAGAATCTTCAATTATTTCTGTTTCTAATTTGTTTTCATTTAAATAATCGAAAGCATAATATTCTGCATTAACTGGTTTGTATTTATCATGTATTATATACCCATATATAGTTACAGTTATAATACTTGCAATAATAGATAATATACATATGCCTTCTGGAGGCATTTCAGTTAGACTTAAAAGAATAAATATTATTAATAAAGTTGCTATGAATAAGCAGGTTATTGATAAAGTGTATCTAATTTTACCAATAGGTAAATTACCAATTAACTTACCTGTTTGACCATTCATTGCAAATGTATAAATCTTCTTTTTAAATGGGACACTTAGAATATATACTGGTAGATAAAGATGGTACGTTTTACTTTTATCAATTACTAAGTCATCGCCTGTATAGTGATCTTCGTCATGAGGAGATTCTCTTCTAGCAACTGAAATGCAAGAGTTTGTAGTTCGTTCTTTTGCAATATTAAAAGATTCTTCTTTGTTTACGTCATATGTGTCTGCTAAATATCCGCATAAGAAGGCATGATTATATTTGATTAACTCATTTAAATCAAATGGAGAGATACTATCCATTAAATCATCATTAAAAAATCTGCTCGCATCACATAAAACTTTTTCATACTCATAATGACCTCTTACAATTACATCATAGTATTTTCTTTTTTCATATTCGTACTCATCATCTTCCCACTCTTCTATATCAACACCTTCAAATTTTATATCACTATTATATGTAATATCATAAGCCCAAAATGGAATGTATATTCCTCTTATTTTTTCACTTAGTTTGGCTTTTCTAAACTTTCTAGGAAGAAGCATCTTACCTTTTAAAAGTTCATTATAAGCACTTCTAGCATCTTCTTCAGTTATTTTAAAAGGTATTACATAGTCTGGCATATTTTCACTATTAATTTTATCTTTAAGAATTGCTGAGCTTCCACAATAAACACAAAATGTAGAATAAGTATTAACATCAGAAACTATCTCTGCTCCGCAATTATTGCATTTAAAAGAAACTAGTTCCTCATTACCTCTTTTACTATTTTCTTCTTCATTTTCTTGTAACTTTAAAAACTCATCAGCACTAAATAAAGAACCGCAATACTCACATTTAAACTTTTCTATGGAAGGCTCCCAAATTATCTGTGCACTGCATGATGGACACTTACTATCTAACGCATCATAATCTTTCACACTATCACCAACTTCATTATAAAATAATTAAATATTAAAATAAAGAAAAAGGAGTTTAATAAATCTCCTTATCTAAAAAATAGTAAATAACTTAAGAATGCAAAATAAATTATAAAGATTATCCAGCCATTTACTCTTGAAGATGTATCATCTTTTTTGGATAAACCTAGTGCCATAGATATAAATAAGCCACCAATTAAACCACCTATATGCGCAGCATTATCTATACCACTAAAACTAAATCCTAAGAATAGGTTTAGTAAGATAACTGGTACAATTTGTGATAGTAAAACACTACCTAGATATAATCTATAATGATATCCAAAATATAATAGGCATCCCATAAGGCCAAAGATAGCTCCACTTGCTCCTAGGCTATATCCTTGTGTAAGCAGTGCTGATAACATTGATGCGGTTATACTACTAACTAAATATATTATTAAAAATTTAGTCTTACCAATAAATGTTTCAACCTGATTACCAATAACATATAAAGCGTACATATTAAATCCTAAATGAAGAATGCTAGCATGTAAGAACGTACTTGTTAAAAGTAAATAAACCTTACCTGCTTTAACGGCATCTCCATCTAAAATAAACATTCTGACTAAATCAGGATGAATAATGCATAAAATATACATTGCTATATTAAGGGCAATTATTGCATTTGTAACAAAGTTTTTCTTAGGTTTAAATATTTTTTCATATTCTTTGTTATGTTCTTCAGTTTTTTCATTAATATCATTAGTAATATTAACAATCATATCAACATCATTTTCCTTATTTAGACCTGCAGTCTTTAATTTTGGAAAAACTTCGCCAATCGTATTTCTAACGTCTTTAATTGTCTTAACATTATAAACATCAATATTTTTATCTGGATTAATCTTAATATCATCATTTAAATCTAAAAGAATATTCATCGTTTTCATTTTTAAAGAAAATGTTTTCTTCTTAATCTGCTTAACTATATTCTTTATCTTAAATACATCAAACTTATATTGTTCTTCATTATGTATATAATTAGAATTAATTCTTATAACTTTATATGGAGCATCAAGATTTTCAAGCCAAACCTCATTCTTAACCCCATTAACTAGTATCGGTTCATAATCTTCTTCAGTAACAAAATAATGAACAAGTTGCATTATAATCTCATCTTTATTACTAACTACTACGCTCATAATACTTCACCTCTTGCATATATATTTTATAACAAATAAAGTTTTTAGTAAAGGAGAATACTATGTCTAAAAAAATCATTTGTTTTGCTTTTTTGTTAATTCCTTGGTTTGTATCTAGCATTCTTTTCCCATTCGATGCTGGATTCTATAACTCGCTGAATCTTCCAAGCATAACTCCACCTAAATTTATTTTTATAATAATTTGGCCAATATTATTTACACTAATTACTATCACTGTATATAAAATTCTAAAAAAAGATAATCTTAATAATGACTACCTTTATATTCTTATCATGAACTTCATTGGCGTAGAAACTTATAATCTATTCTTCTTCTATATGAATAATTTATTCTTATCATTAGTAAGTGCTGTTGTAACCTTAGTAACTAGTATCTTTCTTACCATCGAAACCAGAAAACTAGATAACTCATGGAGCTTACTTATTCCTTATAATATTTGGTGTTTATATGCCTTTATCTTAATAACATCCATCTATCTAACTAATTAAGTGTATCTAAAAAATCTTGAAACTCTTTTGGTACATCGCACTCAAAATGTAAATGCTCATGCGTTGTTGGCTGCTCAAAATCAATAGACGCTGAATGTAAAAACTGGCCAAAGTCGTTATATGCTTTACCATAGACTGGATCATTATATACTGGATGTCCAATATACTTCATATGAACTCTGATCTGATGTGTTCTACCTGTATCTAATATAAGTCTAAGTAATGTGTAATGTTCATATCTTTTTAAGACTTTAAAATGGGTAACTGCTTTTTTTGAGTTTTCGGATGTAACACACATTTTTTTTCTGTCTTTAGTATCTCTACCAATTGGAGCATCTATTACTCCACTGTCTTCTTGAATAACACCACATACTAAGGCGATATATTCCCTTTTTATTGTTTTATTTTTAAAACCTTCTGCAAGTATATCATGGGCTTTGTCATTTTTAGCAACTAGCATAAGACCACTAGTATCTTTATCTATTCTGTGAACGATGCCTGGCCTAAATGCTTCTTTTTTACTTAAGTTTTTTGTATAGTGCATAAGTGCATTAACTAAAGTTCCACTAGTATTACCATTACCGGGATGAACTACCATGCCACTTTTTTTATTGATAACAAGTAGGTCATCATCTTCGTAAACAATATTTATTGGAATATCTTCTGCTTCGAAACTGGCTTCTTTTATAAATCCATCTTTAACAAATAATTCATCAGCCTCACTAAGTATTAAACTAGCTTTAACCTCTTTCCCATTAACAAGAACAAATCCTTCATCAATCATCTTCTTAACTGTACTTCTAGAAATATCTAATTCTTCGGCTAAATACTTATCTATTCTTTCTTCTCTTAATACTTCTACTTCCATCTTCTTCACCTTTCAAACATGCGTATAGTAACAAAATAGTTCCAATAACAATGCCAATATCAGCAATATTAAAAATTGGATAACTATAACTGCCAAATTTAAAATATATAAAATCTCTTACATAACCATAAATTACTCGGTCATATAGGTTACCTAAGCATCCACCTAAAAGTAAGCCAAATGCTAAAGTGTTACGTTTATTTTCTTTAAAGTCACTAATAAATTTAATAATAAAATATATTGCACACACGCCAATTAATATAAGCATTAGTCTTTTTGAAGAAAAAATGCTCCAAGCAGCGCCATCATTAATAACTCTCTTAAACTCAAAAAAGTTTTTAATAATAACTAAATCTTTAATAAAATATTTAGTTAACATATCTATCAAAAAAGTGATAATACTTATTATAAATATTTTTTTTCTCATAAAACACCTTAGTAAAATTATACTATTTTTATTCTAAATCAACAAGTATAACATCACTGCCAATAGTCCTTATATCCTTAAAAGTGATTTTATAATCCCCAGTTTTTCTCATCATCTTGGTACTACTTACTACTAAATAATTAATTATACCATCTGAGTTTACGTTTATATCAACTATCCTACCTAGTCTAGCACCAGTTTTTGTATTAATAATATCTTTACTTTGCATATCACTCATTAGCATTTTAATCACCTATCTAATTATATGCTTTTAGTCCATATATCTTCTTAGGTATCTAATTGCGTTCTTTTCAATTCTTGATACTTGTGCTTGTGAAACACCTAAATCGTCTGCTATCTCCATTTGTGTCTTTCCATAGATATATCTGGCCATTAGAACATGTCTTCCTCTATCATTTAATTTTGTTAGAGCACTATCTAAACTAACTTTGTCATCTTTATCAATACCAGTTTCTTTGTCGGCAATCTGATCAAGCAAATAAATTGTATCTCCACCATCATTATATATTGGATCAAATATACTAGCAGTTGGCATCAAACTCTCTAAAGATGAGGCTAGTTCATATTCTTCTATTCCTAGGGCATCGCATATTTCTTTATTGCTTGGCTCAAATCCATGAATGTTTTGGTATTCATCCTTAAATTTAAGAATTTTGTAAGCACTATCTCTTATACCTCTACTAATCCTAACTGCACTAGAATCTCTAATAAATCTTTTAACCTCTCCAATAATTAAAGGAACAGCATACGTTGAAAACATAACATTATATTCAAGTGAGAAATTATCAACTGCTTTAATAAGACCTAACACACCAACTTGAAATAAATCATTCATATCATATTTTCCATTATTATATTTTTTAATTATACTAAGAACAAGTTTTAAATTACCATTAATTAACTCTTCTTTAGCCAGCATATCTCCATCGTTATATTTCTTAAAAAGCTCTAACATCTCATCATTTTTAAGAACCTTAATATTATTTGTATCTACAAAAGGAATATCAACTTTATATTTACCCACTATCTTCACCTCTAGTTTATAGTGGAAAAATATGTTGTTATTTATTCACTAAATTGCATCACTAGTGATAAACAGTTTTTACTTTAACTCTCTTTCAATCTGCTTTTTTCTTAATACCATTAACTCATACATCCAAATAACAACCTCATCAGATAGCTCGCTCTCATTGCCAATATTATGATCACATAAGTGCTTATCCTTTAATGCATCTAACCTATAATATACATCAAGTAATTTCTCTGGTTCTATAAAAAAATAAGTTTCTATCATTTTGAAATCTTGCTCCCCATCCAGCAATAATATGTATTAAGGTATGAATTTCTTTATGGGAAATTTTATAAGATTTTAATTCAGTCATAATTGCGAGTGGTCCAATTAATCTAGAAAAAGCAACTTCAATTTCCCATTCAATACTTACATTATTTGATTTATTATCATTCATAAATTTTTAGCTTTAATTATTACTTATTTTATTTTGTTAAACAATCACATCTTAACACAATTTTTCTTATATTTTCGACATATCATCATTATTTTTCAATACTTTTTCTACTTCACCAATTAATTGTTCTTTATTAGGAATATAATACGTATATGTTGAAGTAAATAAGTTATTTGAAATACCATTTAAAGCAAACTCCATCATTACATTGTCTTTTTCAGTACATAGTATAATTCCAATAGGTTTATTATCATATTCATCATTTACAACTTGTTCATAATAATTTAAATATAAATTCATTTGTCCTAAATTTTCAGCTTTTAAGTTATTCATTTTCAAATCAATTAAAACATATGACTTTAAAAATTTATTATAGAAAACCATATCTACATAATAATTAGTATTAGCTAAAGTTATCCTTTGTTGACTTCCAACAAACATAAATCCTTTACCTAACTCTAATAGAAAACACTCTATATGTTTAATTAATTTACTTTCTAAATCTTTTTCTAGTAATGGCTTTTGCTCTTTTATTCCTAAGAATTCAAATACATAAGGTTCTTTTATTAAATCACTTGGCTTTGCTAATACTTGTCCTTGTTTAGATAATTCTAAAACTTTTTCTTTATTTGGTTTACCATCAGATAGTAATAATCTTTCATATAGTGATGTATCTAGTTGCCTTTGTAATTCCCTTACACTCCAATGTGCATTGATACATTCTTTTTCATAGAAATTTCTTTTAGAATCATCTTTTATTATTATCAGCTCACTATAATGAGTCCAAGTTAAATCAGAACTTATTTTTTCAAAATCAGGATATGTCTTATAAAAGATTCTCATATATTTAAGATTAGTGTAAGAATAACCTTTACCTAAATATTTTGTCAATTCTTTAGAAAGCCCTTTTATTATTTCTTTACCGTATTCTAAACGATTATTATATTCATTCTCATTTGAAACAATTATTCTACCAATATTCCAATAAACATAAACTATTTTATTATTAATTTCTTTTGATAAATTATATTTTACTTCATTTACTAATTCAGTTATTTCATGAACCATTTTATTATTTTCTTCTAACATACCGTTTCCTTTCCAATTGGTCAGTCGCGACTGACCAATTCATAACTATTAATTTTAAAATTAAATATCAATCATTTTATCTCAACACACCACCACTTTTCTCTATAAAAACAAAAAAAGAGAGTACTCCTCGTCTCTCTTAAAGAAAGGAATACTCCCGCATTAATGCATACAATTATTATTGCCAGATAATTGTACACCCTAGTCGTCCAAATTGTCATATTAATACACAGCAATTAAATTAATACAATAATATAATATCAAACTTTTTACAATTATAAAAGCCTAAATTCACTTAAGTAATGCACCTTGTAACTTCTTAACAACCTTCTTCTCTAATCTAGATATATAAGACTGACTAATGCCAAGCATCTCTGCTACCTCTTTCTGTGTATAATCATCAGTTCCATTAAGGCCATATCTAAGTGTCATAATAAGTTTTTCCCTATCACTTAAAGTACTAAGTTCATTACTTAAAGTTATCTTGTTTTCTTTTTCACTAAATTCATCAAATACCAAGTCTCCTTCAGTTCCAAGAATATCTTCTAAATGAAGTTCATTTCCTTCAGCATCATAGTTTAGTGCATCTTCTAAACTGACCTCTGCTCTTCTTTTCTTATTCTTTCTTAAATACATAAGTATTTCATTAGCAATACATCTAGAAGCATACGTTGCTAGTTTGATATTCTTATCCGGCTTATAAGTTTCTATCCCTTTAATAAGTCCAATTGTCCCAATACTAACTAAATCTTCTAAATCATAACCGGCACTTTCATATTTTTTAGCGAGGAATACTACTAATCTTAAATTATGTTCAATTAGTTTGTTTCTAGCCTCCATATTCCCACTTCTAGCAAGAATAACATAATTAAGTTCTTCCTCTTTAGATAATGGTGGGGGTAAAACATCAGTACTACCTAAAAATAAAATATTAGTATCAATCTTTAGCATCTTACAAATTAAAACCCATAACTTTTTCATAAAGCCTCCTTATTTAAAATAATATTTACTCCCTTATAATTTACATCACTAATACCTACTAATACTTTTACATCTTTGCCATCAATAACTACCTTATCAGGTTTAAACACTTTAAGTAGTCCACTACCTCCAACAACCTTATAAGGCATATAACTAAATAACACATCACCCTTAATTAAGCTACCATTAACAAGAATAACTGGCTTATTAAAATACCTCAAATTATTACCAGTATCTACAAAACCAGTCTCATTTATAATTAAATCTTTATAATATATGCTTACATCTAAATAATTAGAATTATTACATCTATAGTTTTTAACGTATTTAATGTATTTAAATAAAATGATTAAGCCAACTGGTAAATAGAGTAAAACATTATATCCAAAAGTACCTTTACTAAACACCAGTCCATTACTTTCTAACGTAATCGTATCATTAAGTAAATATAAAGAACCACCTAATATAATACTTATAATATATAACCAAAACAAATTTTCTTTAAAATAATCGAATCCTTTATAGCCAAAAGCAATGATAACTAAAAAAATACTTATAACAAGCTTATACATAAACATCCATAAACTTCCCTTAATAACAAACAATAACAAAGTAGATAAACTACCAATTAAAGAACTAATAATAATTTTTCTAAACTTAGTATGTCTTTTTAATAACATATCAACACCAATTATAAGAAGCATATCAATAACAAAATTAAGTATTAAGACTACATCTATGTATATTGTCATGGTATCACCTATATTATTATAAAAAAAAGACATCTATAAAGATGTCGAATAAAGTTATAAATTAAAAATTGTCTCTTTCTCTTAAGAATGGTGGAATATCAAAATCACTTTCTTCTTCTAATTTTGGTCTTCCTTGTGCAGGTGTATCTGCTTGTGGTACATCATCAAATCCAGTAGCAATTACGGTAACAATTACTTCATCATTTAAGTTTTCATTAATAACTGCACCGAAGATAATATTAATATCTGTGTTACTACTTTGTCTTACTACTTCAGCAGCATCTTCTGCTTCAAACAGTGTTAAGCTTGTTCCACCAGTTACATTAATGATAGCATCTGTTGCTCCATCAATACTTGTTTCTAGTAGTGGACTAGATACGGCCTGTTTAGCAGCTTCAATAGCTCTATTTTCTCCAACACCTAAGCCAATACCAATAAGTGCTGAACCACGTTTTGCCATTACTGTTTTAACATCAGCAAAGTCTAGGTTAACTAAACCAGATACAGCGATTAAGTCACTGATAGATTGAACTCCTCTATGAAGTACGTTATCTACTTCTTTAAAGGCATCAATCATTGGTGTGCTCTTATCAATAATTTCTCTTAAGCGGTCATTTGGAATAACAATTAGGGTATCTACGTGTTTTTTTAGTTCTTCAATACCTAGTACTGCTTGTTCCATACGTCTTTTACCTTCAAATCTAAAAGGTTTAGTAACTATACCAACAGTAAGAGCTCCTAAATCTTGAGCAATCTCAGCAATAACAGGGGCAGCACCAGTACCAGTTCCACCACCCATACCGCAAGTAACAAAGACCATATCAGCACCTTTTAGGGCTTCTTTTATTTCTTCTTTGCTTTCCATGGCAGCACTTCTACCAACTTCAGGATTAGCTCCAGCACCAAGTCCACCTGTCATGTTAGCACCTATTTGTAACTTACAAGCAGCTTTACTAGCGTTTAAAACTTGTAAATCAGTATTAGCAACTATGAACTCAACACCTTTAACTCCTGACTCTATCATTCGGTTTACTGCGTTATTTCCGCCTCCACCGACACCAATAACTTTTATCTTAGCGATTTGATCCATCTCTAATCCAAACATTTATATCTCTCCTTTAATTATCAAAAAAGTACCCAAATACTTTTCCAAGTATCGAATCGTTTGTAACTTCTCTAGCACCATTAACTAGTGTGTCTATATCATCATCAGTTATCATACAAAATTCTTTATCTCTAAGTCTTAACTTACTATAAAAGTATAGAAGCATTCCGATACATGTACTATACCCATTATATCTAGCACCAACATAATTAATCATTCCTAGTCTAGCTTTATTACCAAACTCTTCATGAATTACTAATGGTGCATCTCTTAGTTCAGTCAATCCTCCTGTTACAATTATATAACTAATTTCTTTCTTTGTTAAGTGGTTAATTGTCTTTTTTGCAAGTTTTAGTACTTCCTTAAGCCTATTTGACACTAACTCACTTACATCTCTTTGACTAATTATTATATTTTCACCATTTTTATCTGTTAATTTCATTTGTTCTTTGTTACTAGCATTTCTTACACTTGCTAGAGCAAACTTTTCTTTAACCATCTTTGCATCACTACGTTTTAAGTTATATTTAAGTCCAATATCCCTATCAAGTTCATATCCACCTAAATTAAGAATCTCACTATTTATAAATATACCTTTACTAAATATACCGACTGACGTACTAGTATTACCTAAATTAATAAGGGCTCCTGTTTTACTATCAAGTGATGTATCAAAATTTGCATAATCTGCTAAGGCACCATGCATAATATCTACTACTTCGATACCTGCTTCACTTACGACTTTTATAAATTCGTAGATAAATCTTTTATCAGAAGCTACTAGCATTGCTTTAACATATAAGTTTTCTCCTTTAAGTCCAAGTGGTGTTTTACTTTCTTCACTATCAACCCTAAACATAACAGGTATTGCTTGAATAAGTTCTTCATTTGCTGGAATATTACCACGGGCCGCATTTTTTAAAACATTTATAATGTTATCACTTGTTACTCGGTAGTCTTCACTAGTAATTTCTTCTTTTCCTTCGGTATAATAAAAATCTGTATAAGTTACCGGAACAGAAAGCAGCACTTTCCTTATATTAAAGCCAAGCTTTTCACTACACTCATTAACAAGTTTTTTTATGCTAGATACAAGCTCATCTTTATCATTTATAACATTATTCTGATAACCTAAAGAATAAGTCTTCTCTGCACATAGAACATTTAGCTTACCGTGAATAAATTCACCACATACAAGTTTGATAGAATCTGATCCAATATCCAAAGCTGAATAAATATTTCTCATATACTCACCTTACTTACCCTTTATATTTAAAATTATACTATAAAGTAATGTACAATTCAAACAAATACTTTGTAAAAATAACAAATTATTGTATAATTTAAGTGGTGATAAATAATGAAAACAACAATTCAAATACTAACATGTAAACTAATTACAAATGTATGTAAACTATTTAAGAAAAATGGAACTGTGTATCCAGGAAGCATTGCTTTAAAGATGAATGGTAAAGTTCTTGAGAACATTAAGTATCCAAAATATGTTATCGGAGTTACTGGTTCTTCTGGTAAAGGCTCAACAACAAGTATGCTTGCACACATTCTAAAAGATAATGGATTAAATGTTGTCTGGAACTCTTCTGGTTCAAACGTTTTAAATGGAACTGCTACATTAATTTTAAATAATACAAATGCTTTTACTCATAAATTAAAGGCAGATGTTCTTCTTCTTGAAATGGATGAATCTTATATTAAGAAGACGTTTACTAAAAGTACACTTACTCATCTAGTTATTACAAACATTACAAGAGATCAGCCAGCAAGAAATGGTGAGCCAGAAATTATCTTAAATAAAATACTGTCATCAATTGATGAAAATACAGAAGTAATCATCAATGCTGATGACCCATTCGTAAATAGATTTTCATTCTTACATAAAGGCCCAGTATGTACATACGGAATTAACAAAACATCTTATGATTTAAAGAAACCAATCAGTAACAATGTTGATGCAGCCTACTGTCCAATCTGCCATAAAAAACTTAAATACACATCTTACCACTATGGCCACCTAGGCGTATATTCTTGCCCTACTAAAGACTTCGTAAGAAAAACCGACTTTACTGGCGATAATCTAAATCTAGAAAACAAAGAAATGATTATTAATGGTAACAAAGTTAAATTAAATAAAGATGTCTTCTTTGCTGCGTACTACACACTAGCTGCTTACTCAGCAGCATCTGAGATAGGACTAACAGATAAACAAATAATGCATGCCTTAAACGAAAACACTCTAGAAAGCAAAAGACTTAAAACTTTAAAATTAGATAATCGTGAAGTTGATATGCTTGAATCCAAAAATGAAAACAACCTAAGTTATGTTCAATCACTAAATTATATTAATAATCATAAAGGACCTAAAACTATTATTATGGGCTTTGATAATGTAAGTCGTAGATATAAATATAATGATATTTCATGGTTATATGACGTTGATTTTAAAATTCTTAACACTGATGAAATAGATAAAATATTCTGTATTGGTAGATTTAGATATGACGTTGAAGCACGATTACTTCTTGAAGGTGTTCCAAAAGACAAAATCTTTATGGTAGATAACATTAATTTAATAATAAAATATTTAAGAGAAAACTCAGATGGCACAATATTTACAATGGTATGCTTTGATATGACTGAGGTGTTGAAAAAACTATTTAAGGAGGCAAATACTTATGAAGGTTAAGATTGCTCATTTATATTATGATTTAATGAATCTTTATGGGGAACAAGGTAATATTATTGCTCTAAAAGAATCACTTAAAAATCAAAACATTGAAACTGAAATAGACTTACTATCAATTGGTGATGATATTAATTTTAAAGATTATGATATTTTCTATATTGGTACAGGATCAAAAGAAAGCTTACTTCTAACTTTAGAAGATATTAAGAAATATACTAAAGATATTAAAAGTGCTATTAAAGGTGGAAAAGTATTTATATCAACTGGTAACTCACATGAATTATTTGGTAAGTCATTAACTTATAATAATACTGAATATGATGGCTTAAACTTATTTCCTTACTATTCAAGGGAAGCAAATGAAAGAATAACTGGTGAATGCACTATGCACTATGATAATCTAGAAGATAACATTATAGGTTTTCAAAACCGTGCATCTCTTATTCAAATAGATAATAATCATTTATTTACTCTAATTAAGGGAGATGCCGATAATAAAAAGAGTACCTATGAAGGTTATACTGAAAATAACTTCTACGGCACCTACCTAATAGGTCCTCTACTTATTAGAAATCCCCATTTAACTGACTACATAGTAAAAAAACTTCTGGAAGAAAAAGGAATGAAATTCCATGAAGATAAAGACACCCCATTATATAGGGCATACCAAGAATACAACAAAAACTTTCCAAACTAAAAACGTTCTAAATTGAACGTTTTTTATTTATTTTAAGAAATCTTAACCATTTTAAATGTTCCATTAGAAGTTTGAACGCCATCAGTTCCAGTACAATTTTTACCATTACAGAAGCTGTATGTAATATAATTGGAACCACTCCATCCACCACCATAAGTTTGACTATCATCTTGACAGCCTCCGCCGCCAAAACCACCTGTACATGTACTTGAACCTCTTGTATATGTAGCACCTTTTAAATTGTAACTAATCCACTGACTTATACCTAATACACTTGATACTGCTTGACTTGATGTTCCTGATATAGTAGTTGTACTATAATTTGTATAATTAGAATTTGAATAATAAGTAGTGGCAACACCATTTTTACCTGCAGCAGAAGAATCATTGCTCTTATATCCAATATCTCCTGTTCCACCTCCTCCAGCAGCGACAATTAAAACTTCATAATAAGCACTATTTTTAGTAAACTGAATATTACTATTAGATACACTTGATACTTTTTTAAATATGAAAGTACCACCACCTCCAGCACCACTAGCACCATCTCTCGAAGTACCAGTTGTTGATGATCCCATACCGCCAACATTAATATATAAAACATCACCTTTAGCAAATGTAAAATCACCATATATTTGAGCGCCTTTACCAGCTGCTAAAGTTGAACTCGTATAACCATATTTATTACCCTGTGTACCAGCAGCACCAGTAACCGTTATTCTATATGTTCCGGCTTCATCAATCGTACGAGTTACCTCAGCACCACTATAAGCAATATTAATTTCTGGAACAAAATAAACATTACACACTGTTCTACCAGTGTCAACGCCCGTTATATTTACGTTCCACTTTGAGCCATCCCATGATGCACTACCACTAGCATTACTTGTTCCGCCACCATCTATTTGACATTTTACTGATGCACCATAGTTAGAACTAGTTGGAAAAGCATCTTTTTTTGTTCCATTAATGTATGAATAAACAGTTAAATCATCTTCATTGTATGGACCAGTAACCTTCTTTTCTAAATTAAGTGTATTATGGGTAAAGCCTGCATTCATTCTAAGTCTAATATATACATCACTAGATGCTGTGTTTGTAATAACAACTCTTATATTAACAGTACCTGTTGCTGCTATAGATCCTGTATGACCATCAGTGGATCTTGAAGAATACTGAACAGTTAATGTGCTTGGTTTAGTTATCGTTGAAGAACAAGTTGAATCAGAGCATACATCATAGCTAAGTTCATATTTACTAGACCTATCATTAGTAGCAGTAAATGTTGTATTAACTTTAGTTAAACCATTTTTATTAGCTTTAATAATTGTTCCACTAGTACCATTTAACTTAACAGAATAAGTCATATTTTTAACGTTTAAATTAGCAGCCACTCCACCTGCATTACTAGTAAATGCACTAAAGGCTATATTTAATGCTAAACAAAATAATACCAAAACAAAAGAAACTAAAAGATACCTTGCTCTTTTATTTTGAAGGACTTTAACGATTTTATTTTTCAAAAAATCACCCTCTATTCTATTTAATTATAAAATATTTACGCTCATTATTCAAGAAGAAAAGATACGTTCAATAAAAAAGATTTAAAATATACATGGTAATACAAATTAATTACTACATTATCTTGAAAATTAATTAAAAATATTATATAATCAACTGGCTTTAAGGAGGAATAAAACATGAAAAAAACAAAAATAATAACAAGTATTGGACCAGCATCTAATATCGTTCCTGTATTTACAAAAATGGTTGAAGCCGGTGCTAATGTTGCAAGAATAAATTTTTCTCATGCAACAATTGAAGAAAGAGAGCAAGCAGTAAACACTATAAAAGAAGTAAGAAAAATCACTGGTAAAAATATAGGTATTCTTTATGATACAAAAGGTCCTGAATTTAGATCAGGTATAACTCAAGAAGAAGGCATTAAACTAACTACCGGCAAAACAATAAAATTTGTAAAAGAAGATGTAATTGGTACAGAAGAAAGTTTAACTTTCAATCATAAAAGTGCCATTGATGCAATGCAAATTGGCAATATCGTTTTACTAGAAAATGGTTTAATGAAAACAGAAATAATTGAAAAACACAATGATTATGTTGTTGCTAAAATAATTAATGGTGGAACGCTTTATTCTAAAAAAAGTTGTGCCGTTCCAGGCGTAGACTTGAAAATACCATTCATTTCTGAAGAAGACAAAGAAGATATTATTTATGCATGTAAACACGCTGGTGATTATCTTGCTGCATCATTTGTACAAAGTGCAGAAGACGTACTTGCAATCAGAGAAATATTAAAAGAACAAAACCGCGAAGACATGAAAATTATCTCTAAAATAGAATCACAAATGGGAATGGATAATTTAGAAGAAATCATTAATGTAAGTGACGGAATAATGGTTGCTCGTGGAGACTTAGGTGTAGAAATCCCATTCGAAGAATTGCCAGTTTGTCAAAAAAAGATTGTTAAAATGTGCAGAAAGCATAAAAAAATTGCTATAGTTGCTACTGAAATGTTAGAGTCTATGAAACATAATCCTAGACCTACAAGAGCAGAAGTAACTGACATTAGCTATGCAATTTATAACGGAACTGATGCCATTATGTTATCAGGTGAAACAACAACTGGAGAATATGTAGTTGAAACTGTCGAGGCAATGGCAAAAATAGCCGAAAATATTGAAAATTCAATCATTTATAAAAATATCTTTGCTGAAGAAAAAGTAGAAACACCAACTGACGCTATTATGAAATCAGTTGCCGAAGCAACAAATAGTTTAAATGCAAAATTAATCATTACACCAACAATAAGTGGTAAAACAGCAAGATTAATTTCAACATTAGAACCATCATGTCCTATTCTAGCACTTGTTAGAGACGAAAAAACTGCTAATCAACTATCTCTAAACTATGGTGTATATGCTAAAATTGTTGAACTTAAAAATGATATGGACGAACTAGTTGAACTATCAATTGAAGAAGCAAACAAATTCATAAAATTAGAAAAAGGCGACAACATTATCGTAACAGGTGGCCTAGTCGCTGGAAAAATCGGTTTTACAAATTTAATGAAAATTGAAACAATAAAATAAGTTTAGAAACAAAAATCTAAACTTTTTTTATTGAAACAAAAAGAAGAAACATTTATTTTGCTTCTTCTTGTGCTCTTGTTTCTCTAACAACAGTAATTTTAATTGTTCCTGGATATTGCATTTCTGCTTCAATCTTATCTTTCATTTCTCTAGCAATCTTAAATGAAGTTAAATCATCAACCTCTTCAGGTTTAACGATAACTCTTACTTCACGTCCAGCCTGCATTGCATAAGTTTTTTCAACGCCATCAAAACTATTACCAATAGCTTCAAGTTGTTCTAATCTCTTAATATAGTTTTCCATAGTATCATTTCTAGCACCAGGTCTTGCAGCAGATAATGTATCTGCTATTGCAACTATAACACTTATTACATTAGTTGCTTCGGCATCACCGTGATGAGATGCAATTGCATTTTGAACTACATCATTTTCCTTATACTTCTTAGCAATATCTAAGCCAATTTCAACATGAGAGCCTTCTACTTCAAAGTCGATTGCTTTACCAATATCATGTAATAATCCGGCTCTTCTAGCAAGCATAACATTCTCGCCTAACTCTCCAGCAATAATACCAGATAAATAAGCAACTTCTTTAGAATGTTGTAAAGCATTTTGGCCATAACTAGTTCTAAAATTTAACTTACCAATTAAGTTAACAAGTTCTGGGTCAATCTTTGTAAGACCTAACTCATAAACAGCCTCATTACCAATTTCCGTAACTCTAGCATTCATATCACGGCAAGTCTTATCATATATTTCTTCAATTCTTGTTGGATGAATTCTGCCATCCTTAATTAAAGTCTCAATTGCTTGTTTAGCTATTTCTCTTCTAAATGGGTCAAATGAAGAAATAACAATTGCCTCTGGTGTATCATCAATAATTAAATCAACTCCAGTAACAGCTTCAATCGTACGAATATTTCTTCCCTCTCTACCAATTAATCTACCCTTCATTTCATCATTTGGTAAATCAATTGTAGATACTGTTTGAATAGTTGTCACATCATTAGCATACTTCTCCATTGAATTTACAAGTAAATTCTTAGCTTTCTTATCAACTTCTAATTTAGCCTCAGCCTCTTTGTCTTTAATAAATTCGGCAATCTCTCTAGCCATTGAAGTCTCAACACGCTCCATAATCATATCATGGGCTTTCTCTCTAGAAAAATTAGCAATCTTCTCTAACTTTTCCATTTCTTCTTTTAAAAGTTCATCCATTTTTAATTCTTTTTCTTGTAATGCCTTGCCAGCAGCAGTTAAATTATTATCCTTAATCTCAAGCAAATTATCTCTATTTTGTAGTAATTCTTCTCTCTTATCCAAAGACTTTTCCCTTTGAAGTAATCTTTCCTCACTACTTTGAATCTCTGCTTTTTTTTCTTTAACTTCACGATCAGTTTCTTGCTTAAGTTTAAAAGATTCTTCTTTTAGTTCAAGAATACTGTCTCTTTTAGCTTTATCTGCTTCTTTCTTAGCGTCATTAATAATTTTCTCTGCTTTTTTTCCAGCACCAGCACCAGTTAAGATAATAATTGCATAAATGGTGCCACCACCTAAAACAAGTCCAATAAAAAGAGTTAAAATGGAAGCTGCATTAAAATCCATAATGTCCTCCATATCTATATAGAATATAATTTCTTATTACAATCTACAATTCAATTATAAAATTTTTTACTTATAAAAGCAAGAAAAAAGTAAGCACTCACGTCTTACTGTTTAATACAATCTTTATAAGCTACAAAATATTGGATACCAGAGTATATTGATAAAAGTGTAGCTACTATGACTAAATAATATCCTAAATTAAAACCAACTAAACTAAATGGAATATCTGAAAAGAATACAAATGATACCCCAGTCATCATACAAATAGTTTTAAGTTTACCCCAAATGCTCGCACCAACAGCACCTTTCTTAGATCCGGCAATCATCTTAATACAATCTACGGCAGTATCTCTAGTAATAATTATAACTGGTATTACTACAGGAATTACTCCATCACATGCAAGAGCAATTAAGACACCATTAACTAAAATCTTATCCGCAATTGCATCTAATACTTTACCTAAATCTGTAACAAGACCTCTCTTACGAGCTATGTTACCATCTAGAAAATCAGTTACACTAGCAATTATAAATAATACCCCACAAATGATATATTTTAAACTTATTGTAACTTTTCCAGCAATTAAATATTCTGGAAAAGTAACTCCAACTTCATAAAATGGGAAAACCATCAAAATTAAAACAATTACAGATAAAATAATTCTTCCTAATGTAATTTTATTTGGTAAATTCATAATTCCTCCTACTTATTAAAATAACTTGCTATATTAGCACCTGTACTACCAACAGTTATCTGTTTAATACTCCAAATAATTGCAATAACTATTAAAACTATTATTAAAACCAATATAAAAATAAACTGTTTATTACTTTTAATTGGTGCTGCCTTTGTATAAGGAGAAGCAATTCTATTACTTTCACTTTCTTCCTTCTCTTTTTCCTTAACAGCTTTTTCAATCTCTTCCATTGGTATCTTACTAGTCTTTTCAAACATATACTCATTAAACTCATCAATTACATCTTCATAATCCAAGCCAAGATATTTAGCATAACTCTCTAAATAATCTTTTAAAACAAATATATCTTTAAAAGCACCAATATTACCATCTTCGATCTGTTCTAAACTAAGAACAGGTATCTCCAAATCCTTACTAACTTCATCTAAAGTTAGCCCTGACATTTCCCTAGTACTCTTAAGTACCTCGCTTATATCGTTAATGTCGGTCAACTCCTAACTAATAAATAATAAATATTTAATAAGCCATGTTCTGTACCTTAAAAAAGGTGGCAAACATTTATCTTGCCTAAGCACCCTCTAATCGTTTCATTTCACTATAGAAAGTTCCCCTACCAAAATTTGGGTTTCTCACTCACGGGGTTTACCACGTTCCACTCTACTCGTTTCCAAATAGACTCGTCTCTTTGGCACTTTTATATCTAATCTAGTCATAGTTACCCTTAGACTATTTCGAAGCCGTTAGCATAAGCTACCTAAGGTTATTTTTTCCCTTAGCGTGAACATTAAAGTCATCTCAGACTTTGTGAGCATGGACTTTCCTCTACATTATTAAATGCAGCGTTTGCCTAAAATATTAATTATCTTTACCATATACAATCTTTTCTAAATTAGATAATCTTCTAAGAACATCAACATTAGCATTCGCACCCTCACTACTAGCACTAATTGCACTTTTAAGTTTACGATACTCCATTTGAAGTTTCTTATTATCTTCAATCAAATCAAGATTATCCTTCTCTAACTTTTTAATTGTACGTAAGAACTCTGTATAATCGCGAATAACCATATCAAGAAATTTATCAACTTCTTGCATACGATAACCTCTAGCATCAATCTTAAATTCTTTATTTAGAATCTCTTCTGGTGTTAAAAATAACTTATCATCAATCATACAAACCAACCTTCTTACAAACAATATTTTATTATTACTTATCTTTTTTGTCAAGTAACATTACATCACTCATAACTAAATAAAACTTAAAATATCTGCAATCATCCATCATCTCATTAAATATATTATTCACCCTATCACCAAGGCTATTTTAGCACAATCTAGTGTCACAAAATGTCAAAATATTTAAGTATACTATCAGCAAGTGTTTTACCAATAAGTTTCTTATTACTCATAATCCATAAAGCATCTTCCTTGTAATCATGATGTGCCACCTCAACAAGTAATCCAAAAGGAAAATATCTATCATTAGCTTCACCTAAAGCCCCATTAGCATACTTAACTCCACGATTAGCTTTCTCATCATCTTTATTATAATAAATGTTCATTAAATCTTCCTGAATAATATTGGCAATCGAATAAGACAAACTTCCTTCTTCATCTATCCACGTTTCAATACCATATGTATTATGAGCCCCACTTGCATTAGAATGAATTGCTATCTTAAAATCACAATTATAATACTTAGCTTCACTATTCCACAAATTAATATTCCCATTGGGATTATTACGATATACCTTTACCCCATAATTCTTAAGCTCAGCCTCCACATAATCAGCAACATCATTCATCTCTTTAGCCTCATTTGTAAAACCTACCTCTTTAACCCCAATATTAGCATCTTGATTAGAAGGAGATAAATAAATTCTAAGTTCCGGTTTCTCTTCTACATGTAAATCATAAGTCGTAACCATACTATCATTCTTTTTATTCGCTTTAACAACAGCCTTCAAAGTAAAATCTGTATTAACAGTTATTGGATCATCATAAATAGCTCCACTTACTGCTGGATCACTTCCATCAGTTGTATAATAAATCTTACCATCTCCATTTGGATTATTAAGTGTTATTTTAGTTCCCTTCTTAATATATTTAGGATAATTACTAATAAATACTGGTTTTAAAGTATCCTTTTCATTCATCTGAAAATTAACTGTCGTAATTTTAGTATAATCCTCATATTCCCTATACATTGCACTTATCTTAATAGTATACTTCTTACTCTTCTCGAAAAACTCTGAAGAAATAACTGCTCTATTACTTCTTAAGGTCTTACTTTTAATAATTCTATTTCCATTATAGATATCGAGCACTACCTTATCAGCATTCTCTGCCCCCTCATACTTAAAAATGATGTCGTTATAGTTAAGTACTTTTCCTTCCTCTGGAGAGGTAATTAAAACATCTCCAACCGGCGACATATTACTATACAAACTAATCTTGTTAATTTCACTAACCCCATCAAATAACTTAACATCTAACTTTTGACTTAACCCAGAATATAAATTAGAAGGTATAACATATTCATTACTAGTTACCTTATCTTCAAATATCTTATAATCCCCATCATTAATCGTAATCTTATAATTTTTATTAGAAACATCCCCATCTATTTTCAAAGTATAATCCTCATTATTAGTAAGCACCAGATTATTATCTTTACTAAATGTTGGTTCAGTATAAGTAAACGTATAAGGATTGCTAACTGTCATTGTATCTCCATGTTCCCCATTCGCATAAATAACTAACTTATATTTACTATCATAAGTAATATTAGGTAAATCAATCTCATTAACAAGCTTAGTTGTATTCATAGTATAAAAAACACTATTATTCTCATTATATATTACAATATCATAATCTTTTGCTGCTCTTGCCCTCTCAAACCTAATCTTATACTTAGTACTAACATTATCAACACTCACAATACTAAAACTAGTAAGTATCTTATCACTATGAAGTATAATATATGAAACCATAAAAGTTGTTCCAATAAACACCAGTAAAATCATACATATACTAACAATTAACTTCTTCACTACTATCACCTATCATAATTATAAACTAAAAAAGACATAAAAAAAAGCCCGAAGGCTATAGTTTACTAAATACATTTTTTTTGCGTAACACTAAATATCCTAAAATACTAACTCCCATTACTATTCCAAGTGGCAAATAATAATCTTCTACTCCTGTTTCGACGTTTTCAGGCTTAGTCGTGGTAGTTTTTGGTTTACTATTATTACATAAGATGTACTCTTTCTTAACAACTACAACAGGTCTAACTGCACACTTAGGATTATTAGAAACATCACCAATAGTTTTACTTTCTAGGGTAGCATATACTCCGTTAGACTTATCTGAACTAGCAGTAACACAATATACCTTAGGACTATCTGTAGTACTATCATCAGCAGCAGATTGTGTCCAATAATTATAATCTTCCGGAAGTAAAACACTACTCTTAACTACTGGAGCAAGCCAAGCATATTCTTTAGTAATAGTTTTATCAAGACCAAGTTCTTTTAAATCATCAGTTGTAAGAAGTCTTCTAGATTCAACTCTCCAACTCTTAGTACCTTCTATTAAAGAATTATATATATAAGCTTTTTCTAAAATGGTTGTAGGTTCGTGATCTCCAGGCATAACCTCATCATAAACAACTGGACTAGTAGGAGCTCCATCACTTCTTTTTTCATCTGCAGTACCATCAAATATTAATGTAACAGTTTCCTCTCCAGCAGCACTCGCTTTAAGCACATGAAATGCTCTACCACCAGTTTGCTCAGTATCTCCTTCTTTTAGGGCTACTACTACTTCATCACCAATGTCAAAGGTCTCACTGGTAGCCATTGCGTTAACTCCAAAAGGAACGGCAAGTGCTAAAACTAATAAAAATCTCTTCATAAATCATACTCCCTTTTTTATTTTGCCTTCTATCATAATAAATATAACACATAATTTAATTTTGAGCAATAATTTTAATTTACTTATTTACTAATTCGTGCTATATTTTAATAAGAATAGGAGTTCTGAATTATGAATAAAAAGGTTTTAACTTACATTATATTACTAGCGTTTTCATTATTACTAAGCATTATTGTTTCTGGCAAATTATTATATATTGCACCACATCTTGCCATAAGTGCTTCACTTCTAGCTTATGCGTTTACTTTTCTTTTTACTGCTAAACTAAACGAAGAAACAAATATTAATAATACCAAAAACATCTTAAAAAAAATAGTTATCGGTATTCTTATATTCTATTTATTTATGATAGTAATAAACTCTATAAGTGGTATGACTAGTACTAAAGAAGTAACTGAAAGTTTAAAAAACATCTTTACACCGAATAAGCTTGCTATTAAAAGTATAAATATTTACTATCCAAATTTAATTAACCTAATATCATCTATACTTATCTTTTACTTAACTCATAATATCTTCTCAATAACATTTGAAATAACTAAAGATTATACAAGTAAAACAATATCATTTATTATATCAATCTTAATATCATTCATTATTGACCAAATGATTTACATATCAGTAACAAGTTTTATCCCTCTATATAAAGAAAGTATTAAATTAACAAATTATATTGAAAATTTAACTGCATCATTTATTATGATTATCTTCACTTCGGTTATAATGACAGTAATTTATTCTATAATACAAAAAAGAAGCAAAAATTAGTAATGCTTCTTTTTATTTACTCTTCTTTTCTTTTTTAGATTCATCTTTAGGTAAAGCATCTTTTCTAGATAAGTTAAGTCTTCCACGATTATCATATCCTAAGGCTTTTACTACAATTTCATCGCCAACTTTAACAACATCCTTAGGACTATTTACTCTCTCATGCGCTAGTTGTGAAACATGTACTAAACCTTCACATCCATCCCATAATGATACAAAGCATCCAAAATCTTCAACCTTAACTACTTTACCAGTATAGATTTCTCCTTCTTCAACTTCCCTAGTAATATTCTTAATTCTTTCAGCAGTTCTCTTAATGACATCCTTATCAGTATGATAAATAATTACTCTACCATCATCTTCTAAATCAACCTTAACTGCATCTTTATCACTAACAGTCTTAACACCTTCTGGAGAGCATTCTAAAATAATCTTAGTAATCATCTCTCCGCCACGGCCAATAACATCTTTAATCTTTTCTGGATTAATATTAAACGTCTCAATCTTTGGTGCATACTGACTTAGTTCAGTTCTAGGTCTAGCGATTACGCCTTCCATAACGTCTAATATTTCCATACGTGCTTTCTTTGCTTGAGCTAAAGCCTCTTTTAATATTGCTTTAGTAACTCCCTTAATCTTAATATCCATTTGTAATGCTGTAATACCACTTCTAGTTCCAGCAACTTTAAAGTCCATATCTCCCATATGATCTTCAATGCCTTGAATATCAGTTAAAATAGTATACTTCTTACCCTTAGTAATAAGTCCCATTGCAATACCCGCTACTGGTGCTTTAATTGGAACACCTGCTGCCATTAAACTTAGGCATCCAGCACAGATACTTGCTTGACTAGATGAACCATTACTTTCTAGAATCTCAGATACAACTCTAATTGTATATGGGAACTCTTCTTCTGAAGGAATAACTTGAAGTAACGCTCTTTCACCTAATGCGCCATGGCCAATTTCTCTTCTTCCTGGAGAACCATATCTACCAGTTTCACCAACACTAAAGTTAGGGAAATTATAATGTAACATAAATCTCTTAGAGTCTTCTAAACCAAGACCATCTAAAATTTGATGTTCACCAATAGCACCTAAAGTAGTAGTAGCAAGTGCTTGAGTTTGTCCTCTAGTAAATACTGCAGAACCATGAGTTCTTGGAAGTAAATCAATATAAGCAGATAATGGTCTAATTTCATCTAATGCTCTTCCATCTGGTCTAACATGTTTATTAGTAATTAAATCACGTACAACTTCTCCTTCGATAGCATCAACAACCTTTTTAGTTATTTTTTCAATACTCTCATCTTCAGGATATTTCTCTATAAAATGAGCTACGGTATCTTCTTTAACTTCATCTATTTTTGCATAAGAAGCAAGTTTATCTTTAATTTGAACAGCTGCAAGCATATCTTCTTCTGCATATTCTTTAATTTCTTTTTCTAGTTCTTCCGGAATACTAGCAAGCTCTACTTTCTTCTTTTCTTTACCAACTACTTCAATAATACTTTCTTGGAATTCGCATAATTCTTTAATATGTTTTTGTCCGAACATTAAAGCATCAAGCATATCACTTTCACTAGCTTCGTGAGCTCCAGCTTCAATCATACAAATATCATTTTTAGTACCAGCAACAGTTACTGTAAGTGAACATGCATCTAATTCTTCACCAGTTGGATTAATAACAAATTTTTTACCAATCTTACCAACAATAACCCCAGCAACTGGTCCATCAAATGGAATATCAGATACACCTAGTGCTAAACTTGAAGCAAATAAAGCCGTAATCTCTGGTGAATTATTTGGATCAACAGATAAGATAGTATTAATTACTTGTACTTCATTTCTAAAGTTCTCATCAAACATTGGTCTAATTGGTCTATCAATTAATCTAGCAGCAAGTGTCGCAGATTCACTAGGTCTTCCTTCCCTTTTGATAAATCCACCTGGAATTTTTCCTACTGAATATAACTTTTCATTATAAACTACAGTAAGTGGGAAAAAATCACCAGTTCCAACATTATCACTCATAACACTTGCTGATAATACTACAGTGTCTCCATATCTAACTAAAACAGCACCATTAGCTTGTTTAGCTAGTTCTCCTACCTCAACAACAATTTTTCTTCCTAAAAAATCAAAACTAAATTCTTTTTTCACTAACATCATCCTCTCACAAATATAAAAAAAGACACTAAAAATAAAGTGCCCTATTTTCTTAAATTTAATTTCTTAATTACTTCACGATAACTAACTACATTAGTTCTCTTTAAGTAATCTAATAAGCTACGTCTCTTACCAACCTTCATTAAAAGACCTCTTTTAGAATGATAATCATGCTTATTTTCTTTTAAATGTTCAGTTAGATTGTTAATTTCATCTGTAAGAATAGCAATTTGAACTTCTGTACTACCAGTATTCTTTACATCCTTACCGAATTCTTTAACTAACTCAGCTTTTCTCTCTTTAGATACAGCCATCTTTCATCTTCCTTTCTAATAAATCGGTTATACCCTAGTTATAATCTGGAAGAAAATTAAAACTAAGATAAAACTTCCTTAAACATTATATTATATATTTGCCTTAAAATCAACCAAAACTTCACGCAAAAGAGAGTAAAAATCTACTCTCCATCTATCTAAACACTCTAAAGTGTACAATATATTATATTAAATAATACTAATATAAGAATAATTAATTAGCCCATATATATTTTTTAATCAACTTTTTTATAAACGACAATTATCAAAAAGAATAAGCATGCTACAATCGTTCAGGCACTGTCTACTTCTTTATTTAGTAAGCACTAATTAGTATTTTGGTCGCCACTGGCGACCATTTTATATTTGAAAAGACTTCTTAAAATCATCTAGATTTTTTACTTTAATCCTTAATATTTAACTCAATTTTGACCACATTGTGGTCAATTTTTTAAACATCAGTTAATTCATTATCTTCTTTTTCACCTAATTCTTCTAGAAAATTAGAAATATCTTCTTATATCAGTTTTTGTAATATCCTTCCTGATATTATTTCATTGTTCAGCTTATTTTCTTTTAGAAAGATTTTTTTGATAACTTGATTAATATAATAATCTATTTCATTAGCATTATTTAAAGAAAAAAGAAATCTGTAATGTTACATTGTTAACTTTTCCGACAACGTCGGGACTTTTTCAATATTAATTGTGTCCACACTGTTGACACTTTTTCATCACTAAATATATTGTAGAATTGTTTCATCCTAAATAATATTCTTCTATTATATTTTTTTGCCTACTTCTATAACTAATTTTTCAGAATATCTATCTATAATATTAACACCATATTTGCTGCCTGCTTCATTAAGCAGTTTTTCTATTTCAAAGAATGTAATAACTTTATGTTTTTCTTTTGAATAATCTTTTACCCTTGAATATACTTCATCATCAATTAACTTATTTTTTAACGTCATCTTTTCATATCATACTAATTCATATTCTCTAACTGCAATTCTCCCATCTGAGCAGTATTCTATTACAAATCTATTTTCTCTCTTACATATTAATATTCCCATGGTATTATTGTTGTTAATTCCTTTTACATTTTTATCTATGTAATTCATATATTTTTGAACTTGTGATATATATTCAACCTTAAATTCGGTTACTTTTAATTCTACAACAACATAACAGTTGAATTTTATGTTAAGCAATAACAAATCAATATGATGATTTCTGTCTACCATTTTAATGTTATATTCACTACCTATAAAGCTAAATGAAATTCCAAGTTCTTTCATAAAAGATTCAATATTTTCTAATATTAAATTATGTAATGCTTTCTCAGTAACTATTTCAATATTATTTTTATTTCTAATTAGTATAGGATTTGGCACCAAATCTTTTACTTCAAGTTTATCATCAAGAATCAATTTATTTTTAGTTTCAATTGGTAGTCTTTCATATTCATTATTCTTTATTCTTGTTGCTAACTCTCTATATCCAAGACTATTTGATATAGCTAAATTTATATAATATATTATTTCATCAAAATTTTTAATAGATAGTAATTCACGATAATGGCTCCAACTCAATTGTGAACGCAGCGCGTTCACTTTTTTATCTCTAAATAACAAATAAAATTTTCTCATATTCATAAGATTTCTATAACTATATTTTTTATTATTTAATTCTATTATTAATCTTTGTGAATATTCTTTTATTAAACCATCGCCATATTTAGCTCTTTTTTCTCCACCTTGGGCTTCAATAATTAACTTTCCGACATTATAATATGTTTCAACATCACTCTTGTTCTTACTATAATCCTTTACTTTCTTATATACTTCGTTGCTTATTAATAATCCTTTTATTTGATCATAATAATTCATATCTAACTCCTTTCTTAATTGTGTCGCATTTTGCGACACTTTTTCTATGAACTACTAGTCTTAATTTTTAATTTATCATTTTTTATCTTAAACATAATAATACCATCTTGGTCTGTTCTATATACTTTAGATTGTTTTAAATCGTTTAATACTTCTT
>ERZ779643.103-NODE-103-length-82582-cov-3.621942_pt1 | contig 82582 bp, 122 predicted proteins | sample MGYA00511564_ERZ779643 | MGnify/ENA primary metagenome ERZ779643 (study PRJEB29588, sample SAMEA2147114) | human gut metagenome | biome: human gut; feature: human-associated habitat; material: faeces | place: Denmark | collected 2008/2010 ...
GAACATGAGAGCCGCCGGTATTCTCGCCCATTTACTACAATCCCATTCTTGAAGATATAATCGTAATGAGAGTTATCGTCCATCGAAACCGTGATGTATTCGGGAATCTCCATCATATCGTTAATCTTCTTCTGAATCTCACGGATTTTTTCGCCCTTTTCCGGACTTGCTTTTTGCCGCCTGTAAAAGTCCCTCTGTCTTATCAAGTCCTCCAGAACGTCGTGATCCACATTCCGCCCGGTAATGTCTCGGATCGTTCTTAAAAACTGAGAGTCAGATAACGCTATCATCTCGCCATGCCGCCGGGCTTCTTCCGACGTAATCACGACATTGTATCCTGACTCCTTTAATCTGGAAGACTTAAACTTATAAGTGTAAAAAGGTCTGTTCGTCAATATGTACCTCTTATTCCTCGATGTACTCTTCCCATTCGCGATGGAATTTCCGCCGGGATCTTTCTATAAAATCGTCGTTTTCTTCCTCATCGTCTGCAAACGTAAAGTATTCACAGACATCGCGTTCCTTATGCCGTTCGCAATCTTCTTGCCATAAGCATTTTTCGCAGTCCTTCTCTCTCATAGCTCATCCTTTCATTTTGCACCTCCATCCCGGTTGGTTTTTCTTCTAATGGATTCTTCTTTGATATTCTCAAGCGCTTTCTCCATCTCTTTCCTCGTACTGTCCGGCAACGTATCTAAAAACGTCTGCATTACAAGATACATCCCGGCGCAGGTCAGCGTCGCTTCCTCGCACTTCACGTCTGTCACAATAGACTTAATCAGAATGACAATTGCTACTACCAAATACGCGATAAAAAATCCAATCTGCATTTTATCTCCTTACCAAACCCGGATAGGGTCTTTGTTGTATAATCCTTCAAATTTTTTATTGTGAATATCCACCTGAATTGAAGCATGGAAGTGTCCAAAATACCACTTCTTAAAATCCAGTAGATACGAATAGAGCTCCAACCTATCCGTCAGAGCGTCCGTCGTAAAGGAATCATTTATCCTCTTGACGACGTTGCTCGGCGCAGTGTGAGTAAACACGTAATCCACGCGCCCGGCGGTCATGGCATTTTGAAGAGCTTCTTCGTACTCTTCTTCGGACGGCATTTCACGCGACCACCAACTCTTCCCTTCTTTCCGGTACATCTTATCGATTGAGTCAGCGCCGCCCATCGTAAATATCTTCCGTCCATCAATATCATAAATCTGTCCTCTCATCAAGTGAATTATAGAATCTGTAACTTTATGTACTTTCCCGCCACACCACTCATCTACAGGCATAGCATCAAGCGTGTCATGATTCTCGTGGTTTCCGTCGATAAACAGCGTCGTCCACGGTTTGGAATCATACCACTTCTGAACGTACCTGTCTCCCACTCCACAATCCCAGACTCCGCCAAAGTCACCACAGACAAGCACGTAATCAGACTTCTTTAACTTCTTACCAACTTTAAATCGGTGCGCCGCCAATTTGCTCCAGTCAATATCGGCGTGGGTATCACCGCATACATACAAGCTCATTTTTTCTTCTCCTTTATCGAAAGCCATGCGGAACTGACCGCGATACAAACTATCATGGATAGCAACCAGCAAACGCCGACCATTGTCCATAAGTATGCCGTCATACTTTTGCGTCCTCCTTCCATTTTACGGTAAAATCTTTCAGTACCCCCATGTTACTACTCTTAACATCGAAGTCGATACAATTAGTCATTACGCGCACTCCCCTCCGTTCTCCTGCTCAATAATCGGCAGATGCCCATCCGACTTCATTAGCTCGTAAATAAACAGCCGCCCCTTTTGTGTCCAATAAGTATGAACCTTTACATGATTCTCTCCGCCATCGTCATACTTGAACGTCTTCGTGCTTGTGTACCCTCTCTCCGCATAAGTCTGATACAACAGCCAGATGTCGCCTTGCCTATACTGGACACCTTTTTCGTGGAGATAGTTATTCATCCACCGCGCCGACTTACCATAGTCTTTTGCAATTGCCGTAATGGAAATCAAATCCTCGCACTGGAGAACCACATCGTAATATGTAGCTTTCGGCTGAAGCTCCGCGATCTGTTGACTCTGGACGCCGACCGTCTGTTCAAGCTGCCTGTTCTTCTCGTTGACTTCTCGAACGGTTGCAAGCGTCGCCCGGAGCATAGCTTTTGTGGATTCCTCTACCTGAGAAAAATACGTCTCAATAAAAAGCTCGTCATTGCTTACGTAACCGCCAGTCTTGCGGATAGTGGGAATAACATCGTCAAAAATCCAGTTTTGGAATTTCTCCGCATCTTCTAATTTACTTCCAAAAATCAGCCTGTAAACGTCACTTTCTGGGATAAAATTAGTCTCAAGATTCTTCTCTGGACTTTGCGGATGAGGTACCTCGCGTTTCACGATACACCTACAGTGACGCTTTAATGCGTCTGTAGTATTTGAGTATCCTAACGCTTGCGCGACATCTGTTCCGCAGAACAACACTTTATCTTCCCCTTCAATCAGAGTTCTTACCTTACCAAATTCTTCATTCTCAAAAATCTTTACTTCGTTCATTCGTTACCCTTTTTCAAAATCCTTTCAATTTCTTTTAAGAGATTATTTATCTCCGCTCTGTCCCGCCAGTCAACTTCCTCATCTCACGCCACCAAATCCTTCAACTCCTTTATCACATCCGACACGCGGGCATAATGCTTGTACCGTCGATACACAATGCAGTCATCGCCCACCAGTATCTCCAGCGACGTCCCCGGCAGCCATCAGAATCTCTGGCATATATCCTTTGGAATCAAGACGCGTCCGATGTCATCGACTTTGCGGATGATAGAAACTCCATCTTTCATAGGCACACCCCTTTTTATAGGTAGTATGCCCGACGCGGTCAGCTCAATCCGCACCACATTCTTCCGGCGGGAAAATTTTTGCCCAGTAGAAAACACGCAGCCCGTCATATGTATCTCGAAAACTTCCGTCCTGTCCGGCGAAATCCGTTGAGTAAAACCATCCACCTTTCGGATTCCTATAGGCAATCAGGCAAAGCCCGGTCGGTTTATGCTTCGGATCGTTCACCGAATACCATCTCATTTGTTCGCTCATCCCACTCTCTCCTCGAACGCGATACGATACGCTTCTTTGTCTGCGTATAAATCGCGAAGTGCGCCCGGATATGTACCTTCTGCAACCTTGGTTCTGTATTTGCCATCCCGCATAACATACGCTTTGTAAAGGTAATCTGTTGTGTAATTCCGCTCCCGGACGTGTCTCAAGTTTCTCTGAATAAGTGCTTCTACCTGTGTCATTTCTTTCTCCTTTTTTATTCAATACCAATATTTCTACGAAACTCTTCCGTAGTAATCCTACCCATCTCAAAATCGATATAATCCGCAAGATGATCTCCCCATCCAATGGACGGAGTGTCACAAAGACACCTACGGATTTTTCTTATAGCCTCCGCCGGATCTATGTGCTCTTTCGATACATCTACACAAACCTCTCCAATTCTGGACTTACAGCGATAAAACTGTTCTACTAAATAAACAAGCTGTTCCTTAGTCAACTGGTTTAACGATTCTTTCACAAGGTCATCCATGCGCACACCTCATCCTTCACACATCGCGAGATCTTCCGTGAATACGAATCTATCTTTTGTAAAATGCCCGAGCCCGACGCATCTCCCTTTATAAAAGACCAGTCTGCAAGGGACATCTTTGATCTCGGATAAGTCCACCCCGTCTTCTTTTGATAAATCGAATAATTTGATAAATGCCTGAATCACATACCCAAGGTTTTTGGTGTTATTATAGCTGGACATAGGCGTTACGTTATCGCACCAAACGACGAAACAAACCACATTCCCAAGATGGGCAATCACTCTGGCATCCACGCTTCTGATGATGTCGTTTTCAATCTCGCATCCAAGATCCTCAACTTCCCGCCGCGTTTTTATAATTTCTTCAAATCTCATATCTCACCTCCAAATCGATCGGGATGCTTTTCATACGGGAATTCTATTTTTATAGGCTCTGAATGTCCATACACACTGGTTTTTAACTCGTGCATGTTAATACGAAACCAATCGCAAAACCAATGCCCGTTATAGCATTTTAAGTCGCTCGTAAAATCCACGTCATAAGTTGCTTTGACACTCTCCGCCCAGCTTCTTGCAATTTCCTCCTCTGTGTTCCCCAAAGCCACACCGTAATACATCCACGAACTCCAGCCCTCGCTACCCTGTTCACAATCGTTAAGTAAATAACACAGCCACTCTTTCTTTCTATCCATTATCTCACCACCACATTTCATCGAATACGACCGCCCAGATTTTCACGACGTCGTCCATCTTCTTCCGCTTTTCTTCCTCTAAGTAACAATCTCCGTACCCGCCGGTTAGAGCGATTTCGCATCCCTCGATCATCTTGTTTATAATCTCCAACTGTGTATACACCTCACCATCGAACTCGTATTTATGGAATTCAAGGTCAATGCAATTTACTTCTAAGAACACCTTTAGCCGCTCGTACAGCCAAGCGAAGAACATAAAATTCATGTTCCATGTCTCGTAGTCAGCGAATCCCCAGTCTTTGATTTGCTGCTTCCACCTCTGCTGCCGGGGATCTGTTTCGCTCAGTCCCTCGATAGCCTCATCCGGAAGTCCAATCTCGTTCAGATATTTACGTGCCATCTTTACACCCTCTCGTAAGTGACTTCCGTCCGCGTCACAACTTTCTCCACTCTTTTCACTCTATACGGCTGGTCAAGGTACTCGCTCTCTACGCGCTCGGTCAGCCCCCTCATCCAGTCGATGCCCCACAGCTCTCCGTCGAGGTCAATTACTGTAAACATTTCTCGATGCCAACGATGTTCTTCACCTTCCATTTCATACACTTGATGGCTTTTCCAAACAATCGTTCTGATTTCATACTCGTCAAGTTCCTCACCGCGCCGCAGCTTGGCTACGATTTCATCATAGGTAAGTTCTTCCATTTACTCAATTCCTCCGTATAATTTTCTTATTCTTGCATTCGCGTCGTTGACTTCCGGCGCGTAGACCTTCTCGCCGCAGTTGATGCAGTGAGTCACACGATTCATTAGCCCGCCGCCTTATCCTTTAAGAACAGATTCACGAAGTACTGCTGCCCAGCCCCCGTAATCTTCGTTGTTTTGGAAACGTGAACGCAGTTGTCCGGCGTCACATATGTACTCTCTTTAATCTCAAACAGCCCGCGCTCCATCGACTTCTGCGTCGGAAGATTGTAGCTCTCTCCGGACTTCATTAAATAGTCGTTATTCCGCAGCCACTCGAACAGTCTGTTCTGCCCGATGGACACTCCGTTCTGACGTAACAGCTTTGCAAGCTCACCGACCATGATAGAAGTCTTCGACGCTTTAACAGCATCCGCGAATAAGACCTTGGGTTTTGCTTCTTCTATCTGTGCATTTGCTTCTTCGATTCGTGCGTTTGCCGCATCAAGTTGCCCGGATAGAATTTCAAGCTGTTTGTTAGCGTAAATCAGTGAACGCGCCATCACCATTTGCGGGTCGTTCCACTTGCGCTCGATTTCAAGGAAGTATTCTCTATACCTCCGCCCCGCATCTGTGCGCTGAATCATGCAGATTTGCTTCGCCATTTCGATAGTCATCTGGTAGTCGGTTACGGTACGTTTCACCTCTCGATCGCCCTCCATCTCAAGGCGGTCAAAAATGACCGGGTTGAAATCCACTCCTTCTACAAATCCATATTCACACATTCTCGGAAACCAGTGCCTATATTCCGTCTTTATCTCCAATTTCTCGTGAAGCTCTCTTCCTGACACAGTCGCCCGGTCATTATCGTATGTCACCTTAATCAGCTCGTTCATTAAAAAACTCCTTTAAACTCTCGTTTATAATAATCCCTCTCCGACAATACGCTTCTCGCCACGGGGTTTGTCTATGCACAATATCTGTCAGCCCGGCGGCGGAATACTTCGAGCACTCGTCGATGACCCCGTCCGCTAACTTTTTATCTCTCCGGTTAAATGGGCAGAAGCCATCGTCCCGTAGCAGAGGAATGGCAGCCCCGCCGTATATCCTGTAGCGGTAATACACTACAGGAACGACGGGACCAAAATCCCACGCCTCGATTTGCTCCGCAAAGCACGGCATATTTTGTACGACCAAGAACTCTGCCTGAATAAAGTAGAGGACTTTCTGTAGCTTCAGGTTGCTTATCGCACCCGCTAGGTTGCTTCTGGCGATCACATACCGCGCTACGTCAAGAACAGAGTACATATCAGCCAGCATCGTCCATTCTAAAATTTGCAAGCATACTTACGCGATTAGCATACTCACTCCTGAGAACAAACCTCTGTCGCTCCAGATAATCAATCGCTTCATCCACCGGGACTTTATACCATTCTCCAAAAGTTCTGTAATCCGCAAAATGGGAGTGAACATCGCTCTCAATGCTATAGGCATTACTGCATACTACTGACTGATACAGCAACTCAAGCTCCACTCCAGCTCCGGTCTGCAACTGTTGTAATCTCTTCTGGACGTCCTGCGCAACTCCAATCTTTACGGTATCGTTCAGCGGATTTTTGATGATATACACGAACTGTCGGTTGCTATTATTCTGAGGCAATACGGATTCAAGAACCCGCGCCTTATACATCTCGGCGATCTTCTCCTCCATTTTTGCAAACGCATTTATGTATTGGATTTTAAAGACGTCGGCTTGTACGCCAGTCATGCTCAAAGCAATGAAGCTAAACCCTTGTTTGTCCAGCTCGTACTGCCTATGAGCTTGACCATCTTCGGCAATATATTGAGTCTCGCGAATATGCGCGGCGCAAAATTGCGCCACGTTTTCATCAATGGACGCCATTTTATTATCAATCATTCTCAGTATATCCTTATGGTTCTTCTTAAACTTTTTAGAAATCATCGCGCTCGTAGTCATTGGGACACCGTTTTTTGTATACACTAATCCCTCAATTTCGCCGCAATACTCAATGGATTCCAGTGCTTTAGCCGACTCAACTACCGTAGGAAGCATCTCGTCAAATAACCAATGCTCAAACTCCTCTGCGGCTTCCATCTTGCTACGGGCAATTAGCCGATAAACATCACCTTCTGGAATGAACGTCATGTCAATTGTCTTGTTTTTGCTCTGCGGGTGGGGTACTGAACGAATCGTTAGGTACCTGCAATGATCGCGAGTTGCCTTTTGCGGATTGCTGTATTCCAACGCCCGGGCGACGTCCGTTCCGCAGAACAGAACTCCATCGTCCTCTATCAAAACCCGCACCTCTCCAAACTTCTGATTTACCAAAGACTTCACCAAGTCAAATCTATCCATATCATCCTTCCTTTCTATCCTTTAAAGGCAAATTTCATACATATGTTTGCGCTGGTGTTTCGTGTCTCTCAGTTATCCGCAATCAATCGCACCACCTCTTCTCTGTTCTCCCCATCAAGCTACGACCGCCGCGACCTGATCTGCGTGACCTACAATGTCTTCCACATCTACCGCGCATCTCCGGCACATCGCAATCGCAACGGATACCCCGGCGATAACCTCTTCTTCCGTCAGCGTGTTCAGCTTGCTACCGGACTTGCTCCGCCCAGCAACGCTGATTCCTTCCTTGTAAAGCAGCTCCTTATAAAACGCCCTCCACGCTCCCGCAAAATCGTTGTCCATATGTACCGCAGCGTATTTCCGGATCAATGCGTTCAGTAACGCGCGGGAATCCCACATCGTAATGTCACCAACAAGCGCACTGTTCTCCGCCTTTAGAGAAGAAACGGAAGACTCAAGCTCAGCAACCTTCGCTTCGGCAGTGTCCGCCCGTGCTTTTTCGTCGAGCATCCGCTGCGCCATCATCACGATCATATCCGGGTTGTTTATCATCTGTTGAAGTGTGTTCTCCGTCGCGTACATCCCGTCCTTTCTAATAGAAGGAAGGACTTCAGATGTTACCCAGTGCTTGAATCGTTTCGCCCCTTCCAGCTTGCTGCTAAACACCAATGAATACACACCAGACTCATTGATTAGCGCGGTTTTCGTTTGACCGATAGGCATATTCCCATTTTGGGAATCCGCTATATCAACCATTCTAAATGTCTTGTCATCGTCATCAACGTGTGTCATCACGGCTTTACTTGCATTGGAGTACCCCAATGATTCTGCCACGTCTTTCCCGACGAACCACGGTTCTCCATCAATCATAATCGTTCTCACCTTTCCGAATTCCGCATTCTCAAATACAGTCATCGCCCCCGCGTTACTTACTTCCATCTCCATCTTGCCCTCCATTTTAATCTCATTATCCTGCCCCTCCGGGCTTCCATCGGGCTCCTGCTCCGGTTCCACTTCAACCATACCCCCGGCCAACCATTCGGCAAACCGTTTCTCGAATTTTTCCGCGCCCGGCTTTCTCGTTCGTTTAAGAAGCTCATAGACACCAGCCTCGTTCAAAAACTGCTTCTCTGCCGCGCCTTTGCTGCTGAACAGAAGTTTTCTCTTATGCTCCGGCGAGATCGATCTCATAGCTACCGTGCAGTTTGAAATCCCCACCCTTTTACAAATATCCGCCGCCATATACCAAGTCTGCTCGTTCATTTTCACTCTGCGAATCTCTCTCATTTTGTCCTCCGTTTTCGGATTTGTATACATAATTGTACATAAAACATTGATATGGTGTGTTTAAACCTCGGATTGCTCCGAGACTTGCCCTTCATCGAGCGTAACCGACTTCCGCGCAGGAACCGGCCGCCCTTTGTTGTACTGGTTCTTCCACTTCTTTCGCCCGGCAAACTCTCTTCCGTGCCCGCCGTCCTTCAGATTCTCAAGCCACTCTTTCAGAATCCGCCGCATACGGGATGATGGAACGTATAGCGTAATGTCTCGCCCGGAGCGCACAGCCGACCGCCAGACCCACTGCACCATCTCGGACAGCGCGTACCCATCCGAGTCGAGATAGCAATGTCTGGACTCGAAGTACCGCTTCACAGCGGGATTGAGGAAGATGTTGACGCAGTAGGCGACGAACCATCGGTCGCAATACTCGTTGCTGGCGCGGGCGTTGCACGGAACAAACCCGCTCTTATAGCCATGAGTGTCGATTTTATCTACCGACTCCTTGAAGACCGTCCACATAGCATCAGAGCATTTTGCTCCTTCTTGCGTAGCCGCCCAGCGAATGTTGTTGCCTATCTGCTTCAGGAGCCCGTTCGTTTTTCGCTTCCGCTCGTACCAACTGACGCACAGCGCGTTCTCGTCCTCGCCGATAGAGTTCATACGCTCATCGTCTATGATATGTATGTGGTCGATGATCTCTGCCGCATACGGAGGATCCACAATCTCGTCCGTAAAAACGTACCCGGCGGAGGTCTTTTCTACGCCTATAAAGGAATAATCCAAACCCATGATATCGAACAGCGCTCGCTGCATCTGGAACGGGAACAGGTATGTAAGAAGCGTCACGCTTTCAAAGCTCGTGTACTCCTCGCCGGAGAGCTTCCTATAGAAGTAACCCTCGTTATAGATCATCGGATCTCCGGACAGCGCAGATTTCATAAACGAGTACATCCGCCCGTTGTAGTCCTTCTCCACCCATTTCACTTCCCCGTCCTCGTCTATGTCAATCAACCCCGCCCGGAGGCAGATATCGAAGTCATCTTCGCAGAATTCTATCCCCCCGGTCATCTTGAGTCCAGTCTCGTAAATGCACTCGTCCAGCACAAGGTGGTAGTGATTCTTCCGGACAAGCTGTAGCGCGTCGGCGTCTAGTGTGCCGAAGAGGTTGTGTGTAGTGGCAATGTTCTCCCCGGCGGCGAGCAAGTCCTTTAGACCGAACAGCTTGCGTTGCTTCTTCCGCGCCGGTTCCTTGAAGTCCTTCCGCTGGCAGGATGTCTTGATACGCTCGACCTCCGATAGATACGGAGTGACGAATACGAACTTCGTCTCGTCCGGCGAGTCGTTCATCCACTTGATGGCAGCCTCCGTCTTCCCGCTGCCCATGATCGCGTCACAAATTCTGATTCCTTTAGCCTCCAAATTCTGTCCTTTCTCCGCCCGTTTTTGGCGGTCAAAAATACCCAATGGAAGGATTGCTCCCATTAAAATTTTTAGCACTCCCTTTTCCCTTTACGCTGGCTGGAAAAAATCGTATCGTGCTTAAATGCGTACTTAGTCGTATGAGCAGCTACATACACAAGGAGGGAACTCCTCGCATGTAACTAACGGGGGAGGCTCGTCGTTCCTCCCTATTTATGTATGTATCTGCCCCACTGGCAGGTGCCCTTGATTACTACTATGACGATGGCTTTCTCTCCGTCCGGGATTTCGACTTTCCGATAATGCTGACGCATCGGAAACTCTCATGCCGGACTCAAGCCATCTTCGCCAGATTGCAGTGACTTGCACATTTTATGCTCGGAAATCTACCTGCGATTTCCTGCGCTGATATGTTACCGTAAATGTTTTTCAGAAGTCCTATAGCAAAAGCTATAGCCCTTCTTCAAATCCATTTACGGATTATCAATTCGCTTACGCGAGGATTTTTCGCTACGTTAATTCTACCACACTCATCCTCATTTGTCAATATTTTTGTACAATTGCATTTGTTAATTCTTTATGAACACAACTTTCCCAATAAAGAAAAGCTGAGCTTCAAATAAAGAGCTATACTTTATCTTATTGGAATCTCTGTAGTAATGTAATTTTTCGATAGAAGACCATATGTTCAAGTCTTCTATCTCAAAATTTCTAATTAGAGCTTCCTATAGCAAGAAATTTCCTATAAAAGAAACTCTGATTACAGCTAAACTTCAAATCTTCAGATCACTTTATTGCCTTTAAAATCGAAATCTTACGTTTATATTGTACCCGGCGGGACGCCAGATTTCTATATTAAGATCGGGGTTCTTGCCCTTTCCCCCGAAGGGCAAACCCCTCTATATAATTGTAAAGGCGTCCCTTTGTTTTGCTGTATCGTTAGTATCTTATAGATAAAGCAATACTTAAAACAGAGAGCAATACTATATCGTTAGTAACTAGCGATACAGTTTAGCTAAGGATTTTAAGTCTGACTGTAAATACAGTACACCTCCGGTAAGGACTTATATTTTCTTTTTCTCTTCTCTTCTATTAGATCGTTCGTTCTCTTCTCTATTTTAAGTGTATCTATATCGTTAGCATCCTGTAGATAAAGTAAAGCTGAAGACGGTAAGTCATACTATAGTATTAGTAACTAGAGATATAGTAATACTGAAAATCTTAACCTTCACTATATCTACAGTAACTGAAATCTAACTTCTATTTTTCTTCTATAACCATTTACTTATCATTTTTCTTTTTTCTATAAGCCAATAAAAAACAAAAAATCCTGAAAGCAAAACTACAGATTTCAGGAAAAATTTTGAGCTATAGGAATTTAAATGCAATATATTTATTATACCTTTAAGAAATGAAAAGCAGCCCGGCGGGCGGAATGTTTTATTCATTCTATTTGGCTATTATTTTTATTATATTCATTCCTTTTTTAAATCTATTCAACTTTTTTAACTATTTTAAAATTCTTCAGTTGATTTTAATTTTGGGACATCCTCTGCTATAAATAGCTGTTTTTTATGTAATCGAATGCAAAAAAATCGGATAATGCTGATATGTAAGGAATATGTAGAAAAAATGGGGTATTCATTAAATGGGGAAATGCAACTTTTGAGTAGGAAAAATGGGAGTGGGGGATAAAAAGAGGAAATTTTAGGTCAGACCGAGAAGGAACAGCTATCATAAACGTCCCGGCATATCAAACCATTGTCCTATGTAAACCATGCCCATATGGGCTTGTATGAGCCTCTGTGGGCTGTCAAGCCCAAATACGTCATATCCCTATGGCGTTATCTTTAGGTTCTGTCCGTGATTTTCCATATTTTGGTATATATGGTATACATTTTCTTTCGATACTATATTTATCGATATACTGTATATCGAAATTGGGAAAAATTGGATACTGAAGCAAAATTTCTTATTGATAATCATTCTCAATAAGTAATAGTTATCATTATCCCCTTCTTCCTCCCGTTCCTTTTTCCTTTTTCTTCCATTCCCATATTTTCCCATTCCCACTACATCTTTCCGTTTTTGCAATTGCAACGATTTATTTCCTATATTTATCTAATGTTATTCTTTATTTCAAGTTTCGGATCCCGGCGGGAAAACTATGCGTTCATTTGACTGTATGATACGTTTGTTTGAAACTATTTTGCGTTCATTGTTTAGTTTCGGGATTTGGCTTTACAAAGCTCCCACCTATCAAGAACATTTGTTTGAAAAATCCCTACATTATATAAAGGAAAAAGCCATTTTTTGATTCATAGACCGGGAACGAACGTTCTTTTCGTGTTTACAATTCGTTTACATATCGTTTACATCTTGTTAATTGACACTTAGGCTTAAGTGTGGTATACTTATGGCACAACGAACGACAGGGACGGCAACGACAACGACCGTCCGGAAAGAGGTGCTACGAATTGTCCGGGACACTTTCCCGGCGAACCCCGCACGAAACGCGCGGCGCGGTGAGACGCGAAAAAATCGGTATTGTAGCAAAGTCGCGGACAACACAGACACCGCGCCACTTGCAAGTGGGAGACTCCCCGCAAACTCCCGCACATGGAAACTCCCCGGCGGATTGACATGTTAACGGTAGACTGCCTACGGCTTGTAGTAGTCAATCGCCCACACCGGGAAAGTCCATAGCTTGTGTGCTCTTTGACAATCCGGGAACGATTTGTGAACCCGGAAACATACACTTTGACGGCGAAAGCCTTGACAGATCCTCTATAGCATGGTATAATATAGCTGTAGCTATACATATATGTAATGGAGGTATGGCAATGGCATTTGACAAAGTGAGATATGATAGAGAATATGCAAAGGCAAATTATCATATCATACGAGTCAATATCCCGAAAGATAAGCTAAAAACTGTAAAAGAGGTATCCGAAAACAAAGGCAAGAGCATTTCATCATTATTTGTTGAAGCTTTCGAAACTCTTTACAAAGTAAATCTTTCCCGGGACTGAAAAAATCAAAATGCGGTTTGAGTCCGCTTTTGATTTGTACACTTAAGCCTAAGTGTGCTACATAAAAAATCGCCGTTTCCGTTCGCGTTTCGTCCCGATAGCGTATACTCAAGGGTTAAACTATCACTGTCTTGCAGTCTCAAGGGAATGCAAGAGTTAGGACGGCACAAAAGCGGAGTGTATGCAACAATCCCATTGCACAGGCTGTAAAAGGGATATATGCCATAGCTATACCCATATCGCATGAAAAACGTCCGTGTGGAAGTCTCCAGACAAAAGGCGCACGGCAAAAAGTGATTGACGATATGGCAGGGCTATCGCTGACTTCCCCGGCGGTATAGAGTCAGTCAGAGTGACACGCAAGCTATACCTGTAGCCCTACGGCTGGTGAAAAGAAGTCGATGTTAAGTGATAGTATCGGAAACAAGGTGTCGGAGTGTCGAATTGTGGAAGTGCTGGTGAACTGTCTGTGATAGCCCAAAAGGTGAAGTGTGGGACGGCTACTTTTGTAGCCTATAAAAGAGCGGATAAAAAATTTTCAGACCGTCACGGTCTTTTTTCTTTGTCCTCCGTTTTATGGGCTATAACCATAATCAAATTTTTATATTAAAGGAGTACCACCATGGAAAACCTTGCTATCACTAACGCAATTCAGAACGCGCAGACTAACGCTAACGAGAACCCGACTTTTGATGAAGTCCTCTCCGCAAAGAAGACTGTTGTCGAATCCGCTATTTCCGCATTCAACGCGTCTGCAAAACCCGCAACGGAGTATATCCGTATCAAGAATCTGTGTGCAGATCTTGACACATTCGTTCGCGACACGCGACTCAAAGGTTTCGAAAAGGTGTTCCATACCCTTGACAGAGCTACGTTCATGAAACTTTTCTTGAACGAACGCACGTATACCGGATACCGTATCGCACAGAACCCAAAATCCGGCGAATTGTCTCTCAAAGAAGCCGACCGCGCTATCACGGAAAAAACCATGCGCACATTCCTAAACAAAAAGGACGAAAATTCCGTTGCCACAATGACTACCTATGAAATCGCGGCGAACGCTACGTTCTGGAAGCACCTGCCCATGTTTTATGATAATATGTTGCGGTTTTTCGCGGAAAACGTCGGTACACTTGCGCCCAAAATGAATGAGGACGCGATGAAGCAGTATTCGAAAGAATACCGCGAAAAAGAGGGCTATCCTGTCGCAACCTCTCTCACAAAACTTGCGGAGCAGTTGAATGCCCTTGTAAAGGAATTTTTGCCGGAGGGACTGGAAATCAAGCTCAATAGTTTTGACGTAAAGGCACTTTCTATCGCTCTGTCGAAAGCGAAACGGATGAAGTTTGATATGAGCAATTCGGACGTTCTTCTTGACAACATTCTGTTCGTTCTTGAAATGAGGATGAATGGGAAAAAGTACGAAATCACTTCTCGTGACAGAAACTACAAGGAAAGCAAATAATCCGCCGGAATTGGTGGATTTTTTCTTATAGGAGGAAGTTATGAATACCTACGAAATCACTTTCACTCGTCCCGAATGGAACGGCACATACTCCGCGAATCTCGTAAAGGCACAGAGCGAACGACAGGCTATCGCCTACTACACCTCCGAGGGCTACACCGTCGCGGGCTGCTGTGAACCCGTGTGCAGACCGAAACCCGGTCAGCCCATCGTTACCATTCCCGCAGACTGGACGGAGGTGCAGCTATGACAAAACTGACTCAACGCGAAATCCGCGAAATGATTCGCAACGGCGCAGCTGAGGACTGCACCAATGCGCCCTTGGAGACTGCTTATGCCTTGAACCATCTTAACAAAGTAGCCTACTCTGCGGGCAAGTACGGAATCAACGGCGGAGTAGCCCACGATCCAAAGACGGGCAAGCTGTACGCAATCGTCGGCAGATGTACGAACCTGTTTATTATCTTCTGATGGAGGCATTATGTACGCAAATTTCCGTAGCTCCGTCTTCCTATAGGCAGAGCCAAATCCCCTGATGAGTCTCGGAGGATTGAGACGAAACGCGCACTTTTCGTTGCGCGTCGGGACAAACCCAAAATTTTAACGGGCGAACTATGCCCAAAAGGAGTAAACTATGACTAAGTTTATCAACGATTCCCGTACCGTGTCCGTCGCTCTTTGTGCCGGGCGTCACGCTATGCCGGAGGGCGTAGTAGGCTCTGTTTTCCCCGAAACGCTCAACCCGACGGACGTTGACGGGATGAAAGCTGTTGCAGAGGCTTTTATCCTTGCCAACGATGACAAGGCGATTAACCTTGTCGTTACCGGACTGACCGTTGCGGCAATGGCTGTCGTAAAGGCAGCACTTGACCTGATCCACGCGTCGAAGGTTTATGTGTCCCTCACTCTGTGGCACTATGACCGCGACACAGGCGACTACTATCCGCAGGAGATGCTCCGGTTCCCGGACGTCTGTCCCCACTGCGGACACGTGTCCTACGGGGAGTATTTCTGCTCCCATTGCCAGTGCTGACGAGAGGAGGACGGAAAAATGCTAAAACTTTTGTCCCATCTCTGCGCATATCGTCTTGCGAGGTGCAAGCCCGGGAAGCACCATTACCAGAATGTTGAATGCGGGAACGTCCTCCCCGGTCTGATTGACGTCTTGGAAGACTACATCACCAACCGTCGGAATTACGGAATCCGCTCCACGTATCGCAGAGGGAATTTTTAACCAAAAAAGACCGCCGAAGCGGTCAAGTTCGGGGACTCTCGTCCGCTCTCACGAGCTTTCAATCCAACGTAGAATCATCGCGATCCTACGGCGCGCCGAGTCTAAGAATTAGACATTAATCTACAATAGTAGAAATTGGAAGCGGCGCACGGGATTCCCGCAATCATAGTATACCGCACCCCGCCCGAATTGTCAACCCTTTTTGCAATTTTGGCGGAATTTTTATATCCAAAAGGAGGACAAAACCATGCGAATCGGCGAAATTAAAACTGTCACAAGAGACTATCGAACCACCAAAGGTAACTTGTACCAGATCGTCAGCGTTGAGATGCTGGACATCCCGGAGGATATGCAATCCTTTTATAAGCCTGTGATGTACGGCACAATCAACCACTCGTACATCGACGGAAACGGCAGGCTGAATCGGATTCTGAATCTCGCGCAAATCTGCATCCGCGACACGATCTCACACGCTATTGAAGCACGGGAAGACGTAGAAACGTGTGACGGAATGACGATTGAGGAAATTGCCGCTTACTACGCAGAAAAGCTGAAATAATCGCAGAGTGAGCCGGGAATCCCCGGCGTAATGCGGGAAATCCGGTCACAACCCCGGAACGCTATTTTTTTAGGAGGTATAATATGCTAAAACTCAGAATCACCGCCGAAAACAGAGTCAATCTCACATGGGGCGAAAAATACCCCATCTTTGAAGAACCCATCGAATCCGCAGAAGCCTTTGACGAATGGGTAAAATCTGACGGAATCCAGAATTATCTCCGCGAATCCATGGAGGAACTGGAACTCTGCACTCCGTCGGAGCTTGAATCCATCTATGACGGAGAATTTGACACGTATTACTCCGTCTGTCTTGTCGAACCCGGTGAAGCCGGAAGCGAAAAAATCCTGCGGGAAATCAACTTCTTTGAGTCCGATTTGGCGCGGATTCTTTTTGTCACGCACGACCCCATCACAGCAATCGTGCGGTAATTGACGGAAATTGAAAATCCGTACATCTATTATATCACAGAGCCGCCGGAATGTCAATTCATTACGACGGATTTTTCTTTATTGGAGGTGTGAACATGCTCTATACCGTAATCTCCTATAACCCCAAAACGGGGAACGTAGACCAGTGGACTTATACCGTGGGCGATTATGCCTACGAGATGAGAAACGCCCTGAAGCTTGCCGGGCGGAACGCAATCGTGAAAGCGAGGAGGATTTTTTGATGGAAATCAGAAAGTACAGCACATACAAAGACTCACGATTCTACCTTGAGTCTATCGGCAAAAACTATTCGACTATCTTTGACAAGCTCATCCGTTTGACGGCGAAATTGACGGAAGCCTACGCCGGAGACATCTACTATGAACTCAGCGAAATCGAAAAACTTGTCGAGCGGAGCCAACCGTTTGACTGGATTCTCTGTTTTCGTGAGTACGGTGTGAACTCCTATTGGCGGGAAACTGTTGAAGAATGTGCCCTTTACAAACTATCTGCGATTGGAGAGTCCATCCAAACATGGGAGCTGACCTACACGCCGGATCTCGAATCTGAAGCAAACCCAATGGACAAATTAACACTCGTCAGAGTGACCATAAGATAAAGGAGAAAACCATGAACACACTCGAAATGCTCACCCGCGAAAACAAAAAGCTGGAGCGCGAAATCGAACAGCTTGAATTCTCGAACGCCATCCTTTCGCGGCTGTTCTACTACGCCGTAAAAAAACTCGGCAAGTACTCCGTCCCTTTCCGCTATGAGCCGCAGGACGGCAAAATCGACTTCCGCAAAATCGGCGACATTGTCGAGGTCATCTTCTCCGCCGTTGATGAAGAATCCAAAACCGGCGACCCCGACCTTGACGAAATTTTCTCCGCGAAAAACACCCGGAGATTTTATTGAAGGAGGAACACTATGGAAATCCTGACGAAAAACGAACACGCTGTAATTCTCCAAAACATGGAGAAACTTTTATCGGAGTATAACTACGCCTACTCCGAGAGCGCGCTGAATACCATTATCGACACATGGGCGGAGCAGAAGCAGGATCTTCTCTCCGCCTTTAAGCGTCATCCGAACTACGTCGAGAATGAATTTTGCATCGCGTTTAGTTCGGATTATGAGAGGACACTGGATTCTGGAGAATCTTGCAGATTCTCGAATTGGATCAGAAATAGCATCATGGATGTTTACGACAATTTGCCGGAGAACATCGCGGAATACAGATCTACCTCCGAGACGATACCATGGCCGATGTATAATATCATAACCGCTCTGAGTGCTTACGCTGCCCGAACACTATCTGAGGTTGCGGTATCGGATTTTTCCGACGCGTTTCCCATGCTGCATTTCCATAAAGGAGAAAAGACCTCTCGTGCGGTGAACCGCATATGCGATTATCTCGGCTACACGAAACTTCCGGAATATAACCAGAAGTTCGCTAAGTACGCCGACTCTCTGAGCCCGCTCGTGATCAAGCGGCATACCGTTCTTTCGATCAATCCGCTTGATTATCTCACAATGAGCTTCGGCAATAGCTGGGCGAGCTGTCACACGATAGACAAGCACAACCAGCGGGACATGCCGGATTCCTATAGTGGGATGTATAGCTCCGGGACGATGAGCTATATGCTTGACGGAACGTCTATGGTTTTTTATACCACGGACAAAAACAATCCAGCGCAGGATTATTGGACGCAGCCGAAAATCAATCGGCAAATGTTTCATTGGGGAGAAGAAAAGCTCATTCAAGGCAGACTTTACCCGCAGGACAACGACGGCAATAGCGAGGCTTATACGCCATACCGGAATATCGTGCAGAAGATTCTTTCCGAAATTTTCCAGTTTCCGAACCTCTGGAGAACCACGAAAGGGACAGACGAGGCAGAAAAATACATTTGGTCTGAGGGAACGCATTATCGCGATTATGAGAATTTCGATAACTGCACTTTGTCCCGTGTTCTCGGAAGTGAAAACACGAGATGCATCACTGTTGGACACACGCCAATCTGTGTGGAATGTGGATGCAGTCACTCGGTGCAAGATAGCATAAACTGCTGTCACAATCAGTGCATAATATGCGCGAGATGTGGCGAGTTCATCGATCTTGATGACCTTAGCGACGACGCGGAGAAAATCGATGGCGTGTATTATTGCCACGACTGCTGTAGCTATTGCGACTGCTGTGACACGTGGTATGTGGGAAAAACTACCGAGGTAAATGGCTACGGACACGTCTGTGAAGCATGTTTGCATAGTGGAGCTTTCACGCAATGTGACGAGTGCGGGGAATGGTTCGCAAACCGTCGAGTGACATACATCGATAGCACGGAACATTATGTTTGCAGATCTTGCCGTACTCATTATTACATAAAGTGCGATAAATGCGGGGAATGGTTCTATGCCGACGATACGGTATCCCTGAACAACGAATACCTCTGCTCGAAATGTGCGGCAGAGCGCATGGCGAAACTTGAAGAAAGTGAGGAAAATGAAGCATGTGGGATTTTATCAACCTCTGCAAGCTGAGTCAGACAGATCTGAAATCTCATCTTGCGGACAAGCTGCTTGAACACTTCCCTGTTGAGAACATTACCTCCGGAGACGGATACTTGTACGCGGAGGGAACCATCCCCATCCTGCTCGTAGCGCATCTTGACACCGTGCATAAAGAGCTTCCCCGCACGATTCTGTACGACGATGAATCGAAAATTATCTCAAGCCCGGAGGGAATCGGCGGAGACGACAGATCGGGCGTTTATATCCTTCTTGAAGTGCTGAAGGAACACAACTGTTCCGTGCTCTTCTGTGAGGATGAGGAGGCGGGAGCCGTTGGCGCGGAGAAATTCACGCAAACCAAGCTCGCCGAATCGCTCGGATTCCATTTCATTATTGAGTTCGATCGTAAAGGCGCGAATGACGCCGTGTTCTACAACTGTGATAATCCCGACTTCGAGGGCTTCATAACAAGGGAGTACTTCAAAACCAATTGGGGCACGTTTTCCGATATTTCCATTCTCGCGCCATACTTCGGCTGTGCCGCTGTAAATTTGTCCTGCGGTTATTACAATCCGCATACCGTCAACGAGTATGTGGTATTCCCGGAGATGCAAAGAATCATCCCCGAGACGTGCAAGCTACTCAACCGCACGACGGAATCGGACGCATTCGAGTATATAGAGGATGAGAAAAGCGACTGGTACGGATTTTATAGCGACTACTTCCCCGTTAAGCATTCCAATAAGGGATCCGTCTACTGGATTACATATAGCGACGCCAATGGAAATACGCAGTGGTACGACACGCACGCCATTTCCGAAATGGAAGCAATTGGTATTTTCACCGTCGATACCGATCTGCCCTACAGCGCCATCATCGACATTTACAAAGATAGATAACAAGTCTGCCGCCTGACATATACGGGGAGAAAGCGAGAATCACCATGACTACCAACACCAAAATTGCCACCAACACCACGAACGCCAACGCCACCCTCGACAAGTACGCCCTCGCCATCGCAATCATGTCCAATACTCCGGAGATCTGCGGAGCCTACTATAAGGATCTCCCTCTCGCCCTTCTTGAACCGCATCCGACCATCCAGCGCAAGCTCGTTCCCGATCACTATGGCAGCATCGCCGCAGATTGGGACATCACCAAATGCGCCCCGCTGACCGTATCCTTGCAGGACGATGGAACCTTCTACATCATAGACGGACAGCATCGGTATATGGCGGCAAAAACCATCGGCGTAGCGACTCTTCCGTGCCGGATCTTCCGCAACCTCTCGCCGGAAGAGGAAGCCAAAACCTTCTACCAGCAGAATGAAAACTGCAAACGCCTGACCCCGCGCGATACCCTCCGTGCAAGATTGGCAATCCATGAACCTGTAGCCGAATCTCTCGCAAGGCTCTGCCGGGATCACGGAATCTACCTCTTCCGCAATTCAAGTCTTGATAAGCCGTGGCTTCGCGCCCTCTGCGACATTGAGGAAATTCTCCGATTGGAGGGAGAGTCTGCCGTGGATGAGATTTTCGATTTCGTGTACTGCGCCGGATGGCACGACGAAAAGCTCGGATATTCCAAAGATCTGATCCGCGCGGCATTCCGTTTCCGCCGTTATATGAGCGGCAAATCATATACCCTCATCGATCTATCCCGTGACGTTCGCGGTATGGATTTGAACGAATGCGTGGTATTCGCGCAGTACTATTGCATCGGCGGAACCCGTGAAACCTGCCTCTTCGACTTCTTCATCGAATGCGCCAACGACATCGACAATGTGAAGAAAATGATGAAAAACGCGTAAGGAGGAATAGAACATGAAAATTCCATATATTGATTTTCAGGCAAACTTCATCAAGCACGCTGAGAGCGCAAAAAAATTCTTATACGGCGAGTTTACCATGGATGACGTGGATTATAAAGTCTTCACCGAGGACGGAATCACCGCCTATATCATCCCGAAATGTATGTGGTGGCTCAACGATGATCGCATCGCGGAAAGATTTGGAAATCCGAACGATCATTTCGATACGCTTGTTAAGACCAATCTCGATAACGCGAAATTCATCCAGAAGACCGGCACAATTCTGACCGCCAAAGGCGATGTTGTAGTCATGGAATCCTTTGAGCACGACCTGAAGCTCTATGTCGATCCTAAAAAATTCAAGGAATTCGACAAGCCTGACTTTACCTTCAAGGCATACGCCGCAGACAAAGTCTTCTATGTCTACTGGAACGGCTCACTCTGCGCCCTCCTCTGCCCGACACGCCCAAAATTCAAATCTGAGGAGGATCCGTCATGACCACCATAGAGCAGATCGAAAGCGTAGTGGATCAGGCGGATAAGTTCCGCAATTCCTACTTCTTCAACCCGCCGACGAGCGCACGTGAACGTCGAAGCTATGAATTCTACCATAGCCGCCCGGAGGTAAAATGGATCGACTCCGGAGACACATATACGGCAGAATTCCACGTGTCCTGCTCCTGCCATTACGTCTACGCGAGAGGTATTTACACCAAAAACGGCAAGAGGACAAACCTCAAGGCGATCCGCAACAGCCTGATCCGCATCAGAGAGTCCTCCACAAGCGCACAGAAGCCCGCAGGACGCGCCTAATTCTCGCCGTAGTAAGTACATATACACATCAACAATTCTCCGCAGAATCGCTCCTGTAGTCTCCAGAGCGACATAAACGAACGACATTAAAAAAAGAGAAATCCGCGCGAGGTTTGTATTTCTTATCTCAATATTGACGGAATTTCAAATCTTGTTTTATCCATTACAACACAAGTTTCACGTGAAACAAGAATCAATTCGCGGATTTTTCTTTACAATGTTTTTTGTACAATTATGTTGACAATTGTGGAGTTGGATGTTAGAATAAGAAAGGAGAGAGCCATACGTACATAGTAGAATTTATCAACCGCGCCGGGAAACCGTTCGACTTCACGGAAATTACAGACAAAGAAATGACAGATTCCGAAGTCCTGCAATACGCGCAAAAAAGCGTCAATGCCGGATACGCGTTCAAAGCAAATATTACATACAACGGTGTAAGAAGACACCGCGTAAACAATACCAAATGGAAAGAGAGGACAAGAGCATGAGCAAAGAATTCAAAAAAGGAGACAGAGTAAAACTACTGCAAAACGTAGACTACGCAAAAAAAGGAATGATTGGGACGTGCATGGTGGATTATTCCGAAGATGAATTTGGCTACAAATTCATCCCCGTTGAATTCGACGACAAATTTGATGGTGGGCATGGTTGTGCCGGATTGACAAACCCCGACAGAGGGCATTACATCGATCCGAACGTGTTGAAGAAAATCGAACCTTCTCACGCATTTACTTTGGTAATCACCTCAAAGGGCGACCACACCGATGCAAAGCTGATTCACGGCAAGCATACCGACAAATGGGTCTGGGTGGATCGCTATAAAGAGGATGAATACAGCGAAGTGGCTGCAATCCATGCCGTAATTGACAAAATGTTCCCCGCTGGCGCACCAGTTCCAGCAGAGGAAAAACCAAAAAGATTCACCGGGAAAGCCGTGTTCAACGGAGCGGACAGATACTTTACACAGGGCAACGTCTACACTTTTGAAGATGGATCGACCATGGATGATGATTCGGACGAAAGAGGGATTCTGCTGACCTATGATGATTGGAAGTATTGGTTCGAAGAAAACTTCGTTGTAATCAATAACCCGGAGGAGTTATGAACGAATACATTGTTCAAATTACAGAAACCACTACATCTTACATTCGTGTAGTGGCAGACAATCAGGATGACGCGCTAAGCTATGCGGATATGTTGTACTCAGAGGGCGATTTGATGTATATGATGGACGATTCTGCTCCGGTTTATAGCGTCCAGATTGCGGATAACCCACTCCCGGTTCAATACGATACATACTATGATAACGATCACTCAAAATTCGAGAGGTATTAAAATGGGATTAAACGCTGTATTACTTGTAGTGTTTTAAGATCTGACCGACGATGAAGAGTTTAGAAACCATTATGGGATCCTTTTCGATGATGGATTCATTCTCTGTTTATGCTGCGGGTCATGGATTGAACCGGAAGATTATACCATTCTCATAAATTTCCATGGATTTAAGAATTCAGATGAATTTTTAAAACACAATTTTGAATAAAAAAAGGAGAATAAAATTATGCCTGCCAATGTCGAAACTATGATGTACACAAGAGAGAAGCCGTGGCACGATACCGGAGTTATGGTACAGGAAGCCCCTACCTCTCATGAAGCATTGCGCCTTGCCGGACTGGATTGGACAGTCGATTCCCGCCCAGTATATGACGAACTCATCCACGAAATCCCCGGTTATAAAGCCAATGTGCGCAGCTCCGATAATAAAACGCTCGGAATTGTGACCGACCGCTACAAAATCGTACAGAACACAGACGCTTTTGAGTTTACCGACAATCTTATCGGCGGCGATGTCCATTATGAAACCGCCGGAAGTCTGCAAGGCGGTAAGCGGATTTGGTTATTGGCAAAACTTCCCTCCAAGATCATCGTTGGAGACGAAGTGGAACCGTATCTGTGCTTTACCAATTCCCATGATGGCACTGGAGCAATCCGCGCTTGTATGACGCCTGTAAGAGTCGTGTGCAACAATACATTGAATCTCGCTCTCGCAACAGCAAAACGCCAGTGGTCTACCAAACACGTAGGAGACATAGAAGCGAAAATGGCAGAAGCTCGTTCTGTACTGGAATTTTCCGAAGAATACATGGCAGCTATGAACCTCCATGCAGAAAAACTGGCTGCGACAAAGGTGTCCACTGCCGATGTGCAGGAAGTCTTGAATGAGATGTTCCCGACAAAAGAGGACGATAGCGATTGCAAAAAGCGGAACGCGGAAAAGGTAAAAGAAGAAATCATGGTGTGCCTGTTCGCGCCGGATCTTGAAAATTTCCGTGGAACCGCATGGGGAGCAGTCAACGCCATCTCGGACTTTGCCACACACAATCAGCCCCGCCGTAATACGGAAAACTATCGCGAAAACAATTGGGGACGCGTGATCGATGGGCATCCCGTGATCGACGCATTCTGCGACATTCTCTACGACAAAGTAGGTATCAAAGCATAAGTTAGCTCATTCAGAATCGAATAGAAAGGATAGAGAGCCATGAAAGTAACGATCTCCAAAGCCGTTGGCAAGCTGGGCGAATGCATTCCGTCCATATCTCTGCCACCTGTAGAAACCTGTAGAGAGGACGCGCCGTGCAGAGCGAAGTGCTACGCCTGTAAAGGACGATACAGATTCCCGACTGTGAAGAACAGTCTGACGGAGAATCTGGAAGCCTATAAGGAAAGCCCGGACTTCTACTTTGGCGAAATCGACCGGACGCTCACCATGGTTCCCTATCGTTTCTTCCGTTATCACGTGGCGGGCGATATTCCGGACGCAGAATATTTTGTGCGAATGTGCAGACTCGCCCGGAAGCACAAGACAACCAATTTTCTCTGCTTCACGAAAAAATACGATCTCGTGAATGCATACATACAAAAACATAGAATCCCGAAAAATCTCCGCGTCGTGTTCAGCAGATGGGGGAGCTTTCCGGCGGAAAACCCGAACCGATTCCCGGAAGCATACATAAAGTTCAAAAACGATTGGGCAGAGATTCCGGAGAACGCCATAGAATGCTCCGGCTACTGCGGAGAATGCGTCCTGTCTGGTAAAAATTGTTGGAATCTGAAAAAAGGAGAGAGTGTGTATTTTCATGAGCACTAAAAAAGTGACGCTCTGGCACAACGTAGCCGGAGACAAGTACATCATAACCCTGTCCGAGCCTGACCGTCAAGTCAACACGCTCAAAAACTATCCGTTCGCGTACAAGATCAAGCGATCCTATAAGACGGAGATGGATGCCGAAAAAGAGCAGTGGCTCCGCAAAAATTTTGATGAAGTAATTTATCTGTGAGGTGTAATATGACAAAGTGGAATATCGAATCTATGTGCGGCTATAAGCCCATCACGACATTCTGGAACGACTTTGAGATCGCGGAAATCTTCGGTAAAAAAGCCGTGATCGATACATTCAAAAGAGCGTTCAAGGAATGGAAGGGCAATTACAAGTACCTGACGGAGCTTGTAATGGTGCTCAATCATAAGATCCATCAGTGGTATATGGTAGATAACGACCTCGCCCGGCTCTACAATTCCATGTGGGAAGCCGCCGATAAATACGCACAGGAAACATTAACCGGAGAGGAAGCCAACTACTTCTACCGGATAACAGATTGAGGTGTAACATGGATCAAACTCCCATCAAATTCAAAACCGCTTCCGGGAAGACAATCGTGGTGGCATTGTCAGAACCCTTATTCTATCCACCAGAACTATACATTTATTACGAAGACTCTGATCAGGACATCGCAATGATTCGCCAGATAGAATCTGAACCAATTACCCCGGATACCAAAAATCCCGGCGTGGAAATTCTGTTGTGGGAAGATCCTCTGGATGACGATTATACCCGCAGAATTGTGATTCCTGAACATAACTATACGGAGGAAGAATAAAATGGCAAAATACATACTCGCCCTTATCGAATTAGAAGATGACTATGCTCTGGAATCCTACAGAGTAGGTCAGACTTATCCCGGAACTGCTGCCGCAAATGCAAAATACGCGATTCTCGATTCTGCCAACGCGAACAACAAAAACGCATTCAAAATGATCGACGACATCATAGAAATGCCGGTATTCGCGCAAGAGAAGACCGCACTCAGAGACAAACTGGATTCATTCAGATGCGATGTTATCAACACCTTGACCGACGAGAAACCTGCGCCGGATATTCCGGAAATAAATCTGCTTAGAATCTACGAAGATTTTCAAAACGAAATTGACGGAAACGAAAGCTACTGGGGCATCTACTGGGACACACTCCGCGACGTATTATTCAAACATGGCTACGAGCCGGAATGGGAGGACTGAAAAATGTATTACGCACCGGGAAAATTTGACCTGTATGACGATAACGGAGAGGAATACCGCCTGACTGTCGAGTATGATGAATTCTCCGATAACCCCCGCGACAATCCGAACTTCTCCACCATCTACTGTTGGCATAGGAGCTACCAGATTGGCGACGAAAAACCGAGAGAGAAATCCGCGTGGGATATATTGGCGGAGCTGTGCGAGAAGCATACCAAATTGACAGAATCCGAACTTGAAAATCTCTCGGAGCGGCAGATGGTCACAGAACTGCAAGCCGCCGACGATATTGTGATTCAGTATATCTCCTGCTACGAGCACAGCGGTATTACCATCAGCACCGCAATCGATACCTATCCCTATAACGACTGTTGGGACTCTTCCATCATCGGATTTGCTTACGTGGAAAAGGCAAGCATGGCATATATGATCGGATCGTGGAAAGCGGAAGCTCTCGCCGCCATTCAAGAGGAAGTAGCTATGCTCGATAAATTTCTGCAAGGCGAGGTCTATACAGCGACCCTTGAAAAGAAGACCCATATATATAAGGAAGAAAAATGCCCGCACTGCGGCGAAGTAATCAGCACATCGGAATGGGACGACTGGGAAGAAGTGGAATTCGCAAGCGGCTTTTACGGCTACGATCTGGAAGAAAACGGAATCTTGCACGACTTCTGTAACGGCTTGCACTTCAAAGAGGAAGTCCGCCCGGCAAAGATGGCGTAAGGAGGAAGTATGAACGTAGCTATTACACAAGTATCGAAAGAATTTATAGATGACGCCATTGAGAAAATGATGGCTGGTGATAAAAATCTTCCGTATGGTTTGTTTTGGACGGTCGAAGATGGCAGATATGTTGCAATGGACACGACATCTAATGATTTATATGTGGAAGACTTCGATTCATACATAGAATGCGTATTGTGGCTGCTCAAAATAATTGATCAAGAATCAAATCTAACTATAACGAAAAACAGTTCCAAAAAATGGTTTGAAATGCTCATGGGGAGATTGCCAAATGGCCCAAGGGGAGATATGTGGACAGACGGTTCAGAAATTCTTTGCAAAACGGAAAAAATAGCAAACGATGTTGCGGATTTAATTGAGCATCTATATTGCCTTCAAGATGAGGAAGTTTGGGTCTGCATGGGGTATTACGATCCAGAAGAAGATGCTATTAGTGGAGAGGTGGACAATCATACTGGCTGGTGGTACGTAGATATTTAAGGAGGAAGTATGAAATATCGCCCCGGACAAAAGGTAAACATTAGCATTATCAATCTCGCCGAGCAGGATTCAGATTTAACCTTTGTGGATTTGGCTGGCTTCTGCGAAGAATCGGAATTGTACAACGACCTCGGAGAGCTGTGTTGCTTAAACGGAGAAGAGTGCGTCATCGATCATGTTGTCGTAAAAAGCACAGATCGCGGAGCTTTATATGATCTGTTAAATTGTAACGGAGAAACAGCAGTTCACTTCATCTTATCAGAAATGGATCTGGACATAGCAGTATTATAAGGAGGAAACAATGGAAAACACATGTGTTCTTTGCATCCGGAGTTTCGTAGAAGACGATACGGAATATTGGTCGGAAGGAAGTTGGTACGAAGTAATCCGACAGGAACCAAACGGAGATTATATTCTGCGTCATAACTACGGCATGGGTATGATCTACGCAGAAGATTTTAATGAGTATTTCAGGAGGTGAAATCATGGCAAACGAATGCAGCTTTTCCGCACTTATTACAGGAAGGGCGGCAAATGTTCGAGAATTTCTGAAGACTATGAGACGAAATTGGGCATATGAAGTGATATGCGAAGACGAGCCAGAGCTGTATGTATACTACGAAGAAACAGATCAGAATATCGTTACAATTCGATAAATAGAAGCTCTCCCGACAATTGTCAATCGGGGAGCACGGGGAATGGAAATTCTTGTATGGGAAGATCCGTTTGATAAAGATTTTACAAAAAGACTTGAAGTGACAGAAGGAGAATATAAGGAATGAGATATATACTTGCGCTTATAGAAGTTGATGAATCCATGGTAGAAGAACAGGATATGGATATGATGGATTATTTTTGCTCCGAAATGGGATGGGTTGGTCAGTCTGGAATCTCCGTAACGGATGCCCGAATTCTGGATGATGACGTTCAGAGCGAAAAAGAGTGCTTGGAAATGGCTAACGATATCCTGATCAGCCCGGTGACGGCAGACATCAATACTGCAAGAAGATACGATATGCTAAGATTCAAAGAGGATGTGTATCAGTGCTTGAGTGAATATTTTGATTCTGACCAAGAATTGCCTGATGCGGAGATTGAAAATCTTTTTGAAGAATTCAGAAACAGAATAGAAAATGCCGATTCATTCTGGGATAATTACTGGAACGTTATGCGGAGACTGATCGAAGAGAAAGGATATGTAGAGAATGCGTGAACTTCCCAACACAATCTATATGGACTTCCCCTTTGATGATTTGCCGCCATATTTTCGCTTTGTAGAGCCAAATAGTAATAGACATCCAGCATTTTTCAATACATATGCATATTTTTGAGACATTATTCCATCAGGAAATCCGTATTTTGCACCGGAAGAACGACGGGTTTCGAATCACATTTGCAGGATCTTTGCCCCTGAATCAGTAGTAGATGAAGCACTGGTTATCCGAGACGATGGCACCGTATGGAAAATCAGAATGCGAAATTTTCGAAGGATAGAAATCTTGAATATAGGAATGGAGGATTAAAATGGAACTTGGAGATATGACGTTAAACCAATGGTTAGAACAAGTGGATACTCCATGGGAAAAACATGAAGTTGTCCAGTACGCCAGTGACGGAAACACAGTCGTTCATAAAAATGTGTTTATTCGTAAGGTGATTGACTCCTTGTATCTTGGTAAACCGGAAAACAAAGAATCTTGGAAAATAAAAGCAAAAGCATATATCTATTATCCAGACATCGACATTGCTCTGCAAGAAAGCGGACTTTCGTATTCTAATCCTATGGATATGCTTATTCGTATATATCATAACTTGGGGATAGAAACAACGGAAAAGCTGATTCAAAAAATGGATGAACTTGCCGCCGAGAATTGGCATATCAAGGATAGCTGGATTGCAATCGCGTCTCGTGTCGTGCCGGAAAGGGTTCCTGCCTATAAGAGATCGAAAGAAAATTATAGACTGATAAAAGAAGAAGAACAAAAGAAAAGAGATGAAGAATGGGCGAAAAAAGAAGCGGAGGAGCTTAAGCAAAAGCAGGAAGAGTCAGACGCAATGATTCAGGAAGCAATCAATATCTTCAAGAACGGAGGTGTGCTGCATAATGATGAAATTACAATCTGGAAAGATGTTTATGACGGAAAATCATATGCTATTGTGAATCATTTGGCGCGGTTGTATGATGTAAAAATCCCGATTCGGACACAAGGATGGATTGCGAACTCTCTGAAGACCATTACAGTAAAGGACGGAAAAATGACAGGCGGCACATTTTGCGGGAAGACACAATCAAAAGTTGTGTGGAGCTATATCAACCAGCTAATAGAAAAAGCCAATAAGGAGAAAATCCATGACTGCATGTAATGCATATTATCTGTGGAAGCTCAAAGATTTTGGGTATTCATTCTCGGAAGAATACGACACATATCAAGAGAAGAAAAAATATTACATTGAGAATACACTGACGGACGCAATACGCGAATTGGATGCCGGGTATGATCATCTGGAGTACCATCTTATTCGGCACAACACAGACGAACAGGAAATTGTCTATATCTGTCCAAAGCCGAGGTTGCAATTGGACGATAAGTGTATCATCGTAACGGCGAATAGTTTGTTATACACAGCAAAAGCGGTAATGTCCGCATTAAAGTGAGGTGAATATGGAAGGAAAAATTTTTTACGAACGACTTTTGAAAATCGCAGAATCTATGTTGGATGTAATTGGAGAACGCGCAGCGAATTATGATGAAGCCTATGAGCAGTTGGACTTTTTAACCGATGAAGAAATCGAAAAGCTCGGCGGCGGCTACATTCTGGATATTATAAAAGGAGATGTATAGGAATGAGAAGAATGAATGAAATCGAGGAAGCAGCACTAAAGATTAAACAGTATTGTAAATCTAATAATCGATGCGTAACCTGTTGTTTACACAATCACGATAGAGGTTGCTGCATATGTGACGAATCAACGCCGGATATGTGGAAACTGCCAGTAGAAGAAAGAGCTTTCGAACAAACCGAGGTTTGTCCATATTGTGATAGTGAAGTAACACTCATATGGGATGTAGATACCAAAGGTTATCAAGTATTTTGCCCAAATTGTGGAAACCAAATTATGTTGTGTGATGCTTGTCAACACGCAGATGATAATCCCGAAATGTTTTGCGATTGGAAAACAGACTTTAATGGTAATCCGTCTTGCTTCCGTACAAAAAACACCAGTAAATAAAAAAGGAGAATACACATGAACACTACTTTTGATACCATCATTAACGAAATTTCTGCTTACAACTGGATTTGCACAGACGCTACTGCAATGCAGTATTGTGCCGAAGTGGACAAGTATACCTATGCGTTCATTCAAGCGTCTGGAGAAGAGGTATTCTTTGATACCATTGATGGCAGAAACCTTTTTGAAACCGCAAAAAAAACAACTGAAACCGGAGTAATCCTTTCTCTCTATGGATATAAATATCTGCAAGATTTGGAATTGGAATACGGCGAATCGTGGTTACAGATGCTTATAAAGTTTGTATTTGAAATCAAAATGATGGAGAAACCTCCTCTGTTTATCGGTACAGAAGACGAATGCGAGCAGCTTGTAGCCAAGATTACAAGATGTTCTATTGGCCTTTCGGCGTAATATAAACATAAGATTGCCCATAAGTGGGCTTTACATACAAAAATTGTGGTATTTGCAACAGGATATTCTTTTCGATGTGGTATAATAAAGACAAGATATCAATTATAATTTTTGAGGAGGGGAGAAAACGTGAAATATGATATCACCTACTCTTGCGGACATGACGGTATGGTCGATCTGGTCGGTAAAAGAGCTGACCGCGAACGCAAACTCAAATGGATGGCAGACGAGGGGCTGTGCCCAGTTTGCTATAAAAAATGGAAGGCTGAGCAGGATGAGAAGAAGATAGAAAAGGTTCTCGAACATATAGCTCTTCCAAAATTAATGGCAAAATCTGAGAAACAGCTCGATTATGCAGAGGAGAAACGTAGGCAATATATCATTTATGATTCTAATAATCGTCTTGGACTGTTGTATGACGTTATGCATCCAACTGACGAACAGCGACAACTCATAGCTGAGCAGCTTATTGCAAAAGGTGTAACTTACGACGATTTTATTAATTATTTGACTAAAAAAATGCCAGTTGCAAATGCGGTTCTTACAGAAACAGACGCTGGTAAATTACTTGATGTGCTTCTTACTTCAGCCATCGAAGGAATGCCGAGTGAATTATCAAGAAATACAAAAAAATGACCACAGAAGAAGTCAAAGAATGGCAAGCAGAACACCTTGCACCGGAGAAAAAAGAAGAAGCTGAAGAACTGGCAAAAAAATACGAAAGCAAAGATATTATCAACTATAGTACCCTTTATAACCTGCTTGATCTTGTCGGGCTATTGGATGAGTGCCCGTGCCCAGTTGTACAAGAGAGCGATGTGGACATTGTCCTCGCTTATGGTGTGCAAGCAGTGTGGCAGATCATTTCGCGGGGGATTGAAAGCGTGGTACTGCCCGGATTGCCGCTACGAACGAGCGAATGAAGCGGCGAAACGCGCAAAGCGGCGCAAAAAAAGAATGGACAATCGCTCCCGCAGATGGCGAAAAAATCAAAAATGAATTTCCTGTAGAAGATCGTTTAGATGGAATCGTAGAAGCCTTAAAAGAATTGGAAGAAAGTGAGGACGAATAAATGTATTTTAAGAAATGCTTTGTTGGCTTATCACAGTTATCAAATCCTTGGAGTTCATTTCTCGATACAAAAACATATAATGCAGGAGATGTATTAAAAGCCGAGGATTTGGGGCTTGAAGAAATCGTTGTCTACGAAACCCCATGTGACGTAATGAAGTCTTGCGGTTGCTGGATCAATGAATATGATGAAGATATAGCTCCCATCTGGCAATGTGAAGCAAACGATTGTTTTACATTGGATCCGGATCTCGATAAGAAAATCTTTGCCATATATTCAGCATCTGAGATTCGTCTTACTAAAAAATTATCCGTGAAAGATGTAATCCATGAGCAATGGATATATGGCAAATCAGAAACAGACAATCTCGTCAATGGCTCTTACAACGGAGAAAGCGTTGACCTTGTATCTAAAGAATCCTATGATGTTATTTCTGCTGAGTCTTTTTGGGATTCAAGAATCGTTATGGGTGGACGTAGCTCTTATGCTTTTGTGAGTGGAACAAAGAACATGGTAAGCACAAGCGGGGATTATGCGAATGTATTTTGCATTGGTTCAGTTCATAATGTTTCTGCCGCTGGAGCCGGAAGCTGCGTTTATGTGGACGGGCAAGGGAATCGTGTTGTTATAAACGGAGACAATGGGACAATATATTCCAATGGTTATCAAAATCTCATTACAGCAACCGGAGATTATTGTTGGGTTCATTCCAATGGAGAAAACGATGTGATTTGCAATATCGGATTGGGAGGAAAAGTCAGAGCCAAAAAAGGGTCCTATATCACCCTCGCGACCCATACATCGGAGTACCCTTCTATAGTCAAAACGGCAAAGGTGGACGGAGTAGAAATCAAAGAAGATACATGGTACGAATTGATTGGGGGTGAATTTGTAGCCAATGTGTAAGATGAGTAAGATCATCAGAAAAGAAGACTTGATCATGAATATGTCTCCAAACCTATGCGAAGATGGGTATGGAAATCCCGTGAATTTCGATTACGATGGAGATCTGGTGTACGATGGAGACATTGTAATTACGGTTCCGGGTTGCATTCGATTTAATTCCATCCATTGTAGTGGAGATCTGACAATCGTTGGTAATTCCGCTACGTCTAAAATCACGGTGCAAGATTCCATCATCGTTAAAGGAGAAATCGTGTGCGGCGGCATTGCAGCCGAAGAATTCATTACGTGTAAATCTCTGAAAGCAAGAGATGTTACGGTAGGCGAAATACTTATAGCGAAGGATAATATTGAAGTCAATGGTGAAATCAGGACGGAATTTGCAATCGTTTCCGGCGGCGATATTCGTTGCGAAAGCTGTATTTGTTGTGGCTATATCAGAGCAGTAGGAGACTTTGAATGCAAAGGTTCTTGTGAAAGCTATGAAGAAGCAGATCCAATAAACTTGAAGCAGCGGATTGAAAAGGAACCGTGGCGCATTAAAGTAGGAGGTAAGCTCGTATTGTAACCGTAAAAGTACCTCTAAAATGCATGGATTGCGGAAAAGATTTCGTGGCTAAAAAAGAATGCGTGGACGAGATAGCAGCCACAAAGTTCTTCATCCATGCGGATCTCAACTATTATCGTTGCCCAGTGTGTTATAAAAAATATAAAAGAGAGGAAGAAAAGGCAAGATCTGACGGATTTCTCAAATGGCTTGCCTTTAAGTGGAAAAACGGATGAATGCAGAGAGAAGGAAAAGAATCGATAAGGCGTGTGATTTTCTGTACGAAGCCTATACAGTGCGATTGAATAATTTGGACAGAGCAAAAGAGCTTGCACAAAAGGCGAAAGATATTATCGGCGATGTAAAGTCCGACGAGAGCGATGCGTTTGACAATCTCCCGGACAGCTTCCAGATGGGTTCTCGCGGGGAGCAAATGGAGCGAAACATCGACGCGATGGACGATGCAATGGACGAAATCGATGATCTGGATTTCACAAAGACCAACGACGAAGAAATGAAGCAGGATGTCTTCCAGATTATTGGCGAAATTTCGGATATGTAAAAACATAAGAGGGCGGGAAACCAAACTCCCGTTCTTTCCTTAGCACAAATTTTCTAAACAATTGTTCAAAACCATATTGACAAATCAGAACGTCTGTGCTATAATATGGCTCATAGGAACAGTCGTTCTAAAGATAGGGGAAAAATTCCCAAAAAGAAAATGTCGAAAACCGGTGCATTTTCATTCCAGTTGCGGTATACTATGTGCAAGCAATCCAAAATTGTCCAGCCAAAGGAGGTGCAAAAATGGACACTTATAAAAAACTGATTGCATGGGGATTACAAATGTCGCTTCGTTATCAAAAATATCTGCAAAAAATCCCCAAGCTCGGCAGAGTTGATGACGACACAGGAGTAAAGGTCGCGCAGTTCATCGATATGCCGGGTGTTGATCCCGCCGACACGATACGCGATCAAATCAACAAACGCCCCGATATGCCGTTTTCTGGAGCTTCTGAAGACGACAGAGAAACGTGGAGATTGAATTATCCGGGCGTATTTCTCGCCATCGTAGACTATGGGTTCTATAGCGCATATACCGACGACTTCTCCGACGCGCCGACGTATATGGCAGTCAAGCTCATGTGCTACAACAGCTATCGAAAAATCGACCTGTCGGGAGCCAGCGGTGTTTACGTGGATGATCTCTGCGTGTATAAGGCCGCGCTGTTCTTTGGCGCAAACGGACATTGTGTCATGGATCCGAGATCGGAACTGCTCGCCGTGTGGCACGCGCTTGATTACACCGATAAACTGGAGCGTGCCATTAAGCGGAGAATCGGCATGGTGTACGACGCGCCGGAGATTTGGAAAGACAAAGAATCGGAAGTGGAATTACAGGATAAGGAGGGAATGGGATGGATAACAACATGGAGCACGCCGTGGAGAACCGAGTATTATCGCAGACAGAGAGAGCGGTATACGGAATGTCACAGAAAACAGGACATTTTCAACGTAAAGTAGACAAGCGGAAAATCTTCCGGTGGTGTTATCGCCATACCAATTACGGCAAGGTATTCGGGTGGATCGTAGCGGGTTCGGCGGTGATCACGTTTATCATGTGTCTGGCCGGCGGCGGCAGTCCTGCGTTTCCCGGAGCTGAAGTGCTTCTCGTGTTGGGATTCGCCGCTCTTGCGGTGGGAGGTTATTACGCCTGTAGACTTCTGGCGGCAATTCATGGGTATCTTACACTTAAGCTATACAATGAGATTACCCACGAATTTGACGAGACACTTCCCCGCCCCATCGAGATCGGTTATCGTATGGTAAAATACGGCTATATGACCCCCGCGTGGACGGAGGTAAACCGCATCACACAAAACACAAGAATGCCTTATGACGATAGCAAGGATACGACCTACGCCACGTTCATAGGCTTCCAAAAGGAGGGCGTCGATAGATTGGACGTGCAGTATCTTGAAAAGGGAGTTGCTTTGCCATCCGTGCTGAAGAGCATCGGCGGAGACGATTTCCGTCACGATATGATTATGGCCGCCTGTAGAAGAATGGCTGACGATTACGAACATTAAAAGGAAGGGTACGAATGATAGAATTTTTACATTGCATCAGGTCTAAGACAGTGACCTTACAAGAAACGGAGCGTTTTCAGGAAGCGATTGACAACTATACCGAGCTTGTCTGGGAGAAATGTACGGACGACGTGTATAGGATCCTGTCTGATCTTACAATGGAAACGCAGATCGCAAAGTCCATGCTTAAATCCGGACATACATATAAGGATGATGACTTCTGCGAAATCCTTTCTGAAATCGATGACCTGATATGCGAATATCTGTATCAGTGTCACACCGATCTGATGGCGATAGATCATATGCGCCACCAAGTCAATCGATTTTTCGAGAGTGGAAAATTGGCGCAGTATGCCCTACTCGGAGATTCTATTGCTGAAGTAGAGCAGGATGGCGAAAAGGTTCCTGTATATCAGTCCGTTTGGCTGAACGACGACGGGAAAAAGATGCTGGCTTGCGTATCGTTGCTCGATGGAAGCTCCGACATGCAGTCATTCCAATTCTTAAGAGATCCACTTCCGCAGCCGCCCAGAACGTTTACAATTTGTTCATAATGTTTTTTTAACAAAAGTGTTGACAAATGCGGATGACTGTGGTATAATATGGGCACAGCAGAAAAAAGAGCAAAGGAGAGAGATGAATTTGAGAGAAACGAATTTAACATATCATATGAGCGACGTCCACTACGTCAATTTCCCGGCAGATGGTGGCAGCATCCAAAGTGGAATGCGCCCGGCGATCATCGCGTCTAACGACATTGGTAATCGTTACTCCCCGACGATCAACGTCATTCCACTGACGACATCTAAGAACAAAATGGAACGGGCGTATCCGATGCACGTCACTGTGCCCGCGTGCGGAGGAATCCGTAAAAGCGTCGCGCTCGTAGAACAAATGCGCCCGGTAACAAAGGATCGTATCTCTCCGCATCCTGTAGCTACGATCTCAGAAGACGTGAAGGAGGAGTTGGGAAAGGCATTGCGGAGCCAATTTCCCTTCTGCACAATGTAATGTCAAATCTCGTAAGTCTCTCAAAGCTGCAAATGGCATATGTTGAGATGCTGAAAGGGATGGGCCGCATCGAAGACGAGATAGAATTGACCATACGAATGTTCCGCGTATACAATCGATTCTGCATCCGAAATGGCATAGCTTATGTAGACACTATGTCCAATGAGGAATTTGACAAGTTCTCTGTTTTTTTATCCAGCAGAAGCTTTGCTGTAGCGGCACATGACGTAAAAGTGCTCAAATCCTACCTCGCCTTTTTGCAGACCACAAACCGAATCACGGCAGAGCAATACAAATATAGAGTGGATATATTGGATTCCGTGGCGAGAACCGTCTCCCGGAGTAAATATAGAACCGCGTCCGACTTTATCATCAAAGGCATGGACATGAGCGGATTCTTCTATGTCAGTCCGGAGCATTACGTTAACGATGTTACCGCACTCAGTCCGGGTACCAACTATAACTCATCGTTTATCGTGTTGATCCTCGCGTGGTGTGGTTTGTGTACTGGTGACATCGCAGCCTTGACGGAATCTCAAGTTTCCAATGACTGTTCTACAATCCATATGGACAATGGCGACATTACAGTTCCCCTCCCCATGCAGAAAATTTTGCAGGATTATCGAATTTCATCCACGGAGCTTTCTCTTTCTGTGCTGGCAGACGTCTATGAAAAGGTCATGGACTCTTCGCTATTCATCAAAAAAAGAAAGTCCGGCCCAAAAACGCCAAACAAAAAGCCCAAAGCAAGCAACGTAATGAGCGAAGGTGCAGTACGGCAGAGATCCAAAGAGTTCTCTACCGCCATTTCGTCCTATCACAAGAGAGAAATTTCCGTCAGCCCGCGCCGGATGCAGATATTCTCGCAGCTTTATGATCTGAATAAGCAGATTCTCGTATCAGGAAAATCAGACATCCAATATATCGACTCTATGAATATCAGCCAAGACGAAAGGAGCCGATTGATACGAGCATGGCGTGAGCGCGAAGCGTTCATTAATGCACACGAGGAAGTAAAGCCCTTCCTACCCCAATAACCCATCGGACGACCGTAAAAGGTCGTCTACATACTCCCCTATCAATGTTTTATGTACATTTATGTTTACAATTTTGCCATCCGAAATGGCGTGAATGGTTGACGAGAAGTTCGATTCTTCTCCGCGCCTCTATTCCACAAAAGGAAGATCAAAAAATGGCACAAAAACAAAATGTAGTCGTCAAGAAACACAAACCAAGAAAAAAAACAAAGCCATCAAAAACAAACGTTCCCGATTCCGAATCGAGAAAGTTTAAAAAAGAACTCATCCAAAATAAGGAATTTGTGCAAAAAGCAGAGTTTGCCAAAGATGCCAGACAGCGCGTGATTGAAACCATTCTTAATGAAAATGAAATCACAACACTCATCCAGCTCGAAAGTATTCTTGCGGATTATGGCGTGGAGATAAGCCGCTCAGTCCTGACCCAAGACCTTAGAGAAATGCGAGTCCTTAAAAACATCACGGAATCCGGACAGCAGGTGTATAAGATGCCGGAATGCCAAATTCTGAATCTCAAAGAGTACATAGCTTCAGCAAACCTGACGACCTTGATTCTGGATACACAGGAAGCCGGAACGATAGTCGTAGTAAACACCACGGAGGTTCTTTGCGGAATTGGGCGGCGAACTGCATCATATTCCTCATCGGAAATGGAAACATCGGAAGTCTGTTCTGTCTCGGCAGCTGCAATCTGCTCGGCATCCGACATCACCTGTTGGACCAAAAAAATCCGAGCATTCGGATATGTAAATATATAAGGAGAACCGTATGAGCTTCAAAGTGGAAATTCTCAAGCATCCAACAGAGGAAGATTGGATGCTCTGCAAGAGATGTACATTAAATACCGTTGGCAAAGACAGCACCAAACTTCCCACGGACGAGTGGAAACACAAGTTGCTTCTATCGGAGCACAGCCCTATCCGCACCCTGAACTTCTGCATCCGGATGGAAATTCCCTATTTCGTGTCGGTTCACTACGTGCGCCATTTTACCGGCGTGACACACTTCGTACAAAGCCAACGGAATGACAGGCAGGACAAGTACGATAGAAACAAAGCCCCGCAGGACGCGATGGTGTCGCACATCATGTACGTCAACGCACAGGAGCTGATGTTCATGGCGCGGCGAAGACTCTGTACACAAGCGGATCCGACAACAAGATCCGTCATGCAGGAAATCTGCCGACAAGTCGTGTCCGTTTGCCCGGAATTTGACGGAACACTGGAACCAATGTGTTCCTATCGCGGTGGCAGATGCACGGAATTCCACTGCTGTGGACTAAACGAAAAATATAGGCAGTAATCCCAAGGACGCGCACAGCAATCCTTTCAAATATTAAAAAAAGATTAATTAAAAATGCGTCCTGTAAAAGCCGCCGTAAGCATAGAGGCAATGCCGTGGTCTTGAAAACCATTCGCCTTATGGGCGCGGGTGTTCGATTCCCTCCGGCGGCGTAAAGACACAAACAGCAATTTCATTTCGGATTAACGAAGTACAGGTGTGTCTTGTAAAAATCAAACGGGCGTGCAGCAAAATAATGGGTACATATTTGCATACGAAAATCGCCCGCTGACACGCGGATCATTGGTTCCTTCCGGTTCAATTCCGGTATCCGCACCAAGTGAGTATAGCTTGCCAGTTCCTCAACTCACTACAAAAACGATGCAACTGGATTCCCGGTCAGTTCACGGTTTCTCACATACATAAATTGCGGACGGCAGTAACGACCGGGCAAAACGGGCAGTAGTTCAACGGCAGAACGGTGTGAAGAGTTGCGCAGAATGAAAATCCTGCCTACAGCAAAATCTCTCACATGGGGCACGCAAATGGTGGTTCAATTCCATCCTGCCTGATTGGGACGCGCACAGCAATCTATATAAAAAAGAAAGTGCTAATTCTTATTTTACGCGTCCCGCACCTTTGGCGCAGACAGCAAATTCCATTCGGCAAGAGAATAAAAAATGCGCCACGAAAATCTTACCTATAAAAGAAAGGAAACATCATGACATTCATGGACAATCTCAAAGAGCAGATCACAGATGCCGACATCATCTATACAGAAAACGGTGCTCCGGGTTATCGTTCCACCGGCAAGGCACTTCTCGACATCAACTTCGCCGTATCCTCTCTCCGCTCCAAAACGGACGATGAGATCATCGAACAATTTAAGGCGGCGTATTACGAGAACAAACTCCTCGCCATCAAGTGGCTGTTTTTCTATCGGGACATTCGCGGTGGACTGGGCGAACGCAGAGGATTCCGCGTCATTCTCGCGTGGCTTGCCTCTCAAACACCTTCCGTCACAAAAGCTCTGATTCCTTTAGTGGCAGAATATGGAAGATGGGACGACCTGTTTCCGCTTCTGGACGTCCCGTCCGTAAAGGATGAAACCATCAGCTACATTCTCAAGCAGCTTCATGCCGATGCGTGCGCGATGCGTATGAACAAACCCGTGTCGCTTCTCGCAAAGTGGCTGCCGAGCGCGTCCACGAACAATCCGGACGGCAAACGCTGGCGGAACCTGATCCAGTCGGCGGCGCACATGACCAATAAAGAGTATCGCAAAGAGCTCTCCAGACTCCGCAAGTATCTCGACGTGACGGAAGTGAAGATGTCCGCGAACCGGTGGGATGAGATTCAGTATGAATCTGTACCGTCCCGCGCCAATCTCCTCTATAAGAACGCATTTCTGAAACACGACGAGGAAAGAAGGCGTGAATTTTTGGCAAAGCTCGAACGCGGTGAAACGAAAATCAATTCTTCCATCCTCTTCCCGCACGACATTGTTCACAATTATATGCATTCATCCGGCTGGAGCTCTCGCGTTAAGGAATGCGACGCTGCACTGGAATCCATGTGGCAAGCTCTGCCAGATACCGTAAATGGCTGCGGCAATACACTCGTTGTGGCAGACGGCTCCGGCTCGATGTACTCCAGAATCGGCGATGCAAAAACAAGGGCGCTCGACGTAGCAAACGCTCTCGCGATTTACTTCTCTGAGCGTTCGACTGGTGAGTTCAAGGATAAGTACATCACATTCTCCAACCGCCCGCAGTTCGTGGATTTTTCAGAGTGCAAATCCCTCAAAGAAAAACTCGAAGTAGCACTCCGCCATGACGAATGTTCCAATACGAATATCGAAAAGGTATTCAATCTGATTCTGTCCACGGCAATCCGGAACAACACCCCGCCGGAAGAAATGCCGAAAAATATTCTCGTCATCAGCGACATGGAGTTCGACCAAGGGACGGATGGCGCAAGCGATTTCATTTTCGAGAAGATGAAAAAAGCGTACAAGTCGGCGGGTTATTCCCTCGGCAGACTGATTTTCTGGAACGTCAATTCCCGTACCGGAGCGATACCGTTAAAGGAAAACGAAAAAGGTGTAGCACTCGTCAGCGGATTTTCTGTAAATGTGTGCAACATGGTGATGTCCGGTGAAATGGATCCGTACAAGTGTCTGGTAGAGGCGATCAATGCCGAACGATATAAGCCTGTAGAGGAAGCGGTATGGAGCGTGACGGGCAGACCTGATAACTTCCTTGGTGTTCGCTGATGGAACATATCATTTATGAAATCGGTATCGAAAAACCAGAGGTACTCGGCTCCGGCTCCCAAGTCTCTCACGTAGAGAGGTTCTTGGACAAGGACGCGGCGTTCGGAGCATATCGTCACGGACGCTACAACTACTTAAAACGGATCACTTCTCATAACGGAACTCGTCTCATAGAATGGTGGGATGATGAAAAATCCGCATGGGTAAAATAATCCAAGGGCGCGTACAGCAAAACGACAGAAGCATCAATCTGAATTTTTGCGCCCTGTTTAACACGCCGTAGCTTAATGGTTAAAGCACGTATTTCCCGGTTTGAAAAGGTCGGCTTCAGCAATTCTCTCAGGACTTGTAATCCCGTGATGTTGGTTCGAATCCTTCCGGCGTGTCTCTAAAAGCTTATGAGCATCTAAAGGCTTTTGCATAAAATCTAAATAGGCATTTGCCGAAAGGTTTTTATGTTTTCTCTGCGGGATTCCGGATTACCAAAGGGTGAGGATGCCAATCGTTGATAACTGGCGTTAGCAGTTCATCGGTGGTCGAGTGTGCAGACCTGCGGAATACCGTTATACAAAAAATGCGCACGAACAAGACAGCGCCACCTCTGCCACAGCAGCAAGTGCCCCGCGCCTGTCGTCTGTAAAAGCGGAAATCATCGCTTATAGAATAGCCAGACGGAATGACCGCCCGCGAAGCTGTTCAACTTCTGTTAATGCTGGATTGCAACCAATGGTTTGGTCAACCCCGCGTTGCAATCACATTGGGGTATCGTCAAGCGGTAAGACACAGCACTTTGACTGCTGCATCACAGGTTCGATTCCTGTTGCCCCAGTTCTCCGTTTTATGGAGTGTATGACCATGTAGCTCAGTTGGTAGAGCAATCAAAAAAACGGATGTTGACAAACATCCGGACAGCTAAAACATGAAGTGTCACAGGTTCAAATCCTGTCGTGGTCAAACAAGTAAATAAGGACGCAGACAGCAAACTTTTAAATTCTTTCTGCAAAAAAGATATAATCGCGTCCTGTAATGCCCCGTGTAATTTCAATGGTAGAATCCGCGCTATATATGCGTGAAATTCGGGTTCGACTCCCGGCTCGGGGCTTTTATTTTTTACGAAAGGAGCTTTAGACGTATGCCTAATTAGATATTAGACGTGCACCAAAAATCACATCCAACAAATTACATAAGGAGGAATTATGGCAAAGCCGATTAGACCTGCCAACACAACCGCCAATCCGGATCCGTTCGGACTCAGATGGCGGAAAAACATCAATACAACTCCATGCACCATCGTGATCCGCTACAGTGAAAACGGCGCAGTAATCAAAATCACGGAAAACAAAACAAAAACGACCATCATTGAGATGGTGCGCCGTTATTACAAAGACGAGCCGGACATCAGGGCGGGAATCAACGCCGCCCTCGACAAGCTGTTCGCGCATTTAGAAGATGGATATACCGGCAAGGTCGTCTGCGTATCATCGGACTTCCCGAACACGTTCACGCCGGGCAAGGTCTACTACATGCGGGACGGCATTATCAACTGCAACGACGGATTTTATAATCCCGAGGGTCCCCGCTATAGGACGCTCGCTGATCTCAACGCTATCGAAGGACATTATTTCATTCCCTATATGGGCGAAAACGAAATCGGAGTAAAAAAATGCATAGAGTAAAAATCAACCTTGTGACAATGGAGGATGTCAAAAACTTCGTAAAGATCGCCTCCACCGTACCGGACAAAGTATTCGTAACCGATGGCGACCGCTATGTCTGTAACGCAAAATCCATCCTCGGCTGTCTCGCGGCAATGGAATGGGACAACATCTACGCCCAAAGCGAGTTCGATATTTACAGTCGCATGGAGGCGTTCGCGGAATGAAATTTCCAAAATCAGAACAGGTAGTTGAACACCTCCAGTCCGCCAGTGGCAAGACGGAGTACGTTGTAACAAAGTCCACCAAAGACCCGCCGATGTTCACTCTTTGGAAGTTGGAGGGCGACAAGCCTGTAAAAGTGGACAAGCATACAAATCCAAAAGCTCTCCGGCAAATCTGGTTAGACGAGGTGGGTGAATGATCGACAGACTCAAAGTTTTTCAAACCGAACTCGAAGAAATCCAGACCAAGAACATCCGCAAATACGCGGAACTCGCAATCCAGAATGTCCTTCCGGAATACTTCTTCTATGTTCCCGCAAGCTCTACAGGAAAGTACCACCCGGAATACGCCATCGGAACCGGCGGACTTGTTCGTCACACAAAGGCTATGGCAAAGATCGCAATCGACGTGCTGGGACTGGAGTATTTGCAATACACACAGGAAGAAAAAGACCTTATTTTAACGGGCTGCATTCTTCATGACGGCAGAAAGTCCGGTGCGGAAGAGGACAAATCGGAATACACGAGGGCAGACCATCCACTTCTCATGGCAAATGCTCTTGCAGAGGCAGAGTGTCTGCGCAATATTATCCCGGCAGAAGCGGAGAATTTTCTTTTCGATGTCATCACGTCTCATATGGGGCAATGGAATACCGATTACAAGACTAAGAAAGAAATCCTTCCAAAACCAGAAACGTGGGCGGAATTCTTCACGCACCTGTTCGATTACCTCGCGTCCCGGAAGTACCTGACCGTCTCCTTTACCGGCGACTACTATCACCCGGATAACTACCAGATGGCGGAACCCGCATCGGAAGAAATCATTGAGCAGATTATCCAAACCTGTAAAGAGAAAATCCAATCCGGAGTAGACCGCGACCGTCTCTACAACATCATCGCTACCTATAACGACGGACTCCGCAATCCAAACAACATCAAAACCCAAGAAACCGCCGAGACAATTCTTGCGGCAATCAAAGAAACAGAGGTGAATAATGACGGAACCCAAGACCCCAACCATGTTTGACACACTATCCCAGATCGACCTGACAAAGTTTCACAAGAAGAAAGGCAGTATTACATATCTCCCGTGGTCAGTGGCGTGGGCGGAAACCAAGAAGCGATTCCCCACCGCGCATTGTGAAATCGTAAAGACCCCGGACGGCTGCATTTACCATACCGATGGCAAGACCTGTTGGGTAGAGACATCTATTACAATAGACGGCGAAACCCAGAACGAAACCCTTGCCGTCATGGACAATCGCAATGCCTCCATCGCCGCAGACGCAGTGACATCCACAGCAGTCGGCAAGGCAATCAAGAGATGTATGGTCAAGAATCTCGCACTCTTTGGACTTGATCTCAACCTGTGGAACGGTGAAGAGCTCTCCGACGCGGCAAAGGAGAAGAAGGACGCGGACGAAAAGAAGAACGCCGCCGAGCTTGCGGATCTCAAGAAGGAAATCATCCGCGTATGCACCGAAATGAAAGAATCCGGCGCGGACATCAACGTAATTTACAAAATCATCGAAGAAATCAGCGGCACCAAGAATCCGAACTCCATCAAGGACGTGACCGTAGCAAAGGAAGTTCTCGACGCCGTAACCAATATTCACTAATACAAGGAAGGTAAATCATCATGGCAGATACAAACGTAGTAGTAATCTCTGGCAGACTCACAAAAGACCCTGAGTTAAAGACATCGCAGAGCGGCATGTCCTATTGCCAGTTCACAATCGCCAATAGCCGCAAGAAGGACGAATCGAGCTTTTTCAATTTCACGGCGTTTGGCAAGACTGCAGAATACCTTTGCAATTACGCAAAGAAAGGCAGCTATGTGATCACCACGGGATCTGTAGAGCAGAGGAAGTATACCAACAAAGATGGCGTAGAAGTCACAGGATATAGCTTCACCACAAACTCTGCTGATATTATCGGAGGTAAAGCACCGCAGCAGAACACATCCTCCGCCGCCCCGCAACAGAATCCGGCTCCCGCGCCGCAGCCTGTAGCACCCGAATCTAACGAAGAGCTTCCCTTCTGAGGTGAATCGTGAACCTCTCAAAGAATGAACGGGTTTTTGTTCTCGATTCTATGAGATGGAGCTACTCCTCTGCGAATGCGTTCTCAACTTGCCCGCGCATGTTTTACCTGACGTATCTGGAAGGACATGACCGGCTCCCGAACGCATTCGCCGAATGGGGAAGCTTTGGACACTCCATTCTCGAAAAGTATTACAAAGGCGACCTTGCGTTATTTGACCTGTCCTCTTATTACGCAGACCACTATAAGGAAAACGTGGAGACATTCTTTCCGCCGTCCAAAAACAACGTTATGCCGACCAGCTATTATAACGCCGGGCTTGTGTATTTTGACTCGTTCGAGGATCCGTATCACGGAGATGAAATCCTCGGCGTAGAGCAGAAATTCCAGAAGAACATCGGCGGGCATGACTTCGTGGGCATTATCGACCTCATCGTAAAGGACAAGGACTCCGGGGACATCTTCATCGTAGACCACAAGTCAAAGAGCAAATTCAAGAGTCAAGAAGAGCTGCACAATTACCTCCGTCAGCTCTATCTGTATAGCCTCTACATAAACGAGACATACGAAATCGACCCGTCAAAACTGATCTTCAATATGTTCCGGGCGCAGACCACGGAAGAAATCCCGTTTGATAAAACCGAGCAGACCGCCGCTGTAGATTGGTTCAATAAAACCGTCGATAGCATTTACAAGGAAGAGGATTTCCCGGCGAATCCGTCCGATTATTTCTGTAATTATATCTGCTCCGTCCGTAACAGGTGCGAACACTCTTCATGTTTCACCGAAGGAGGTGAGGAAAAACGATCATCGAAAAGGAACTTATCGCGGAAGCCAAAGAAAAACTAAGCGACTCCATGCCCATGATTATGGCGGAGGAACTAAACCTACAGGAATTCGACGAGCGGAATCTGAAAGCCCTCTGCCCGTTTCACGAAGAACACACGCCGAGCTTTGTCTATAATAGAAAGAACTATACGTATAAATGCTTCGGCTGCGGCAAATCCGTAGACTTAATCGACGTGTACCAGTCCAAGGGCTTTACATTTACGGAATCCGTTCAGAAGCTGTTTGAGTTGGCGGGAATGCAGTACAGCTTCGGCGAACACCACGTCAAAACCATGACACAGTACCGCTACCCAACCGAGGTTCCTCTGAACGAAAAGAAGAACGTCTACGCCTATCTCGCCTTGCGGAAAATCTCCCCGGCGACAGCGGATTATCTCGACATCCGGGAAGATTCCCATGGTAATCTCGTGTTCAACTATTATGATACGAACGATACCCTGACGATGGTCAAGTACCGTCCGAGCCATAAAATCAATAAAGAAGCGGGCGAGAATAAAAACTGGTGTCAGCCGGGCGCGGATACCTGCCCCATTCTATACAACATCAACCGCATCAATACAACTCAGCCGCTTCTCATCTGCTCCGGCGAACTCGACTGCGCGGCGGCAGTGGAATGTGGATGGACAAACGCCGTATCGATTCCTTTGGGAGATGGAAACACTCAATGGGTGGAGCATTGTTGGCAGTGGCTTGAACAATTTGACTCCATCATTATAGCGGCGGACAACGACGAGTCTGGCGAAAAATACCTCAAAGGAATTATCCCCCGTCTCGGATCGTGGCGATGCAAAACCATGCAGATTCCTCGTACTTATAAAACAGAAGACGGCGTGGTACATAAAATCAAAGACGTAAACGAAGCCCTGTTGTGGATGGGCAAGGTCGCTGTTTACAATCTCATTCTGTCTGCAAAGGACAATCCCATCCCATCCGTGATCGATATGTCGGAGGTTAAAGCAAAAGATTACTCCAGTATGCCGGGTGTGGAAACAGGCATCGTGCCAATAGACAAAGAGCTCATGCGCCTGTTCTACGGGACGTTGACCGTCTTAACCGGTCTGCCCGGATCCGGCAAGAGTTCTATCCTTTGTCAGATTGTAGCAAACGCGCTCGACAACGGCGTAAACACATGGATGTTCTCCGGAGAGCTGCCGGAATATATGGAGAAAAGCTGGCACTTATACGTCATGGCGGGTCCACGGAATGTAAACCAGTACCAGTCCAAAGAGGGGGACTTCTATTACCGCGTAAAGGACGGTGTGGAAGATGCCATTGACGAGGAGTATCGCGGCAGATGGTTCCTCTACAGAGACGATTACGATAAGGATATGGACTCCCTTATGGAAGCAATGATCTGCTCCGCACGGAAGTATGGTTCTAAGCTCTTCATCCTCGACAACTTCATGACCATCGATATTGGTAACACAGATGATGAACTCAAGGAACAAACAAACGTAGTGAAACGCTTAATCGACTTTTCTAAGAAGTACGATGTAGCGACGATCCTCGTGTGCCACCCGCGCAAAATCCAGAAGAACACCAACGTTGGTATTCAGGACATCAGCGGCACATCCAACATTGTCAACCTCGCGCACCGAACGCTTTCCATGCGGAAGATCAACGAAGAAGAAAAGATTGGCGTTGCGTTTGGTTCAACCGTGCCGAAGAATATGCTCCAGTACGATGTGGTGGTCAGCATCATCAAGGATAGAATCCGTGGCAGAAGCGGTAAGCTCATCGGCATGTACTACGACCCGCCGTCGAGACGCTTCTACACAACGAACGAAGAATACGACAAACAGTACAACTGGGATAAATCTCAGTACGACACACCATTGACTATGCCCTACCGTGACCCACCGGGCGCGGAACAAGTTTTTGGAGAGACTAATGAGTAAACTCGTTTTTCAGAATTACCATAGACACAGCGAACGCACAAACCCCATGATTTCCGATAGTACCGTGAAGAACGAAGATTACGCAAAGGCGGCCGTGGAGCGGGGACATCAGATTCTCGCTTCTACGGAGCACGGCTATCAGGGAAGATATATTGAATGCTACGACCTCGTGAAAGAATATAGCCTGAAATTCTTATTCGCCACTGAAGCCTATTGGGTGCGCGACAGAACGCAGCCGGATAACAGCAACTGCCACATCTGGATCGGTGCGAAGAACGAAAACGGCAGACAGTGCATCAATGACATCCTGTCGGAAGCAAATCTGACCGGCTTTTACTACCGCCCCCGGCTTGACGTGCCTCTGATCCTGTCACTCCCTAAGGATGACGTGTGGGTAACATCCGCTTGTATCGCCGGATGGAAGTACGAGGACGCGGACGAAATTTTCCGCACGATGTTCGATCACTTCGGCAAAAACTTCTTCTTGGAAGTCCAGTACCACAACACCCAGAAGCAAAAAGATCTCAACAAGCACATCCTGACACTACACGACAAATGGAAGTGCCCCATCATCATGGGATGCGACAGCCACTACATAACGGAAGACCAAGCGACCGCGCGGGATGATTTTCTCGTATCCAAGGGCTTGAATTACGAAGATGAGGTTGGATGGGCTTTAGATTATCCAACCGGCGAAGAAGCCTACGAGCGTTTCGCCGCCCAAAATATCCTTTCCCATTCCCAAATTATCGACGCGATTGCCAATACAAACACCTTTCTCGACGTGCAGGAATACGAGTCCGAGATATTCAACGAGGAAATCAAAATGCCATCGCTCCATCCGGATTGGACGCAGGAGCAGAAAGACGCGGAGTACGAACGACTCGTATGGCAAGGCTACGATGCGTACAAATCCAAGATCGACCCCGCGCTTTACCCTTTGTATGAAAAGGAAATCAAAAGCGAAATCGCCATCGTCAAAGAAACGAAAATGGCGGACTACTTCATCGACAATTACTACATTATAAAAAAGGGTAAAGAAAACGGCGGCTGGCTGACCAAGAGCGGGAGAGGCTGCTTCGCAAAAGGCTCGCTTGTAAAGACGCCGGGCGGCAATATTCCCATTCAGGACATCAAATACGGAGACACAGTATACGACCTCGACCGAACAGAACGCCGGGTAACTTCCCTGTTTCACTACACGGAAGAATCGCCCATGACCAATCTCCACTACACAGAGAACGGGATTTCGCAGACGATTCAGTGTACACCGGATCATAAAATCCTGTGTTGCGTGAATGGAGAACGAATCTGGCGGGCGGCAAAGTCTCTTGTTGTCGGCGACGAATTGTGTACCCATAGCGGTACAAGAGCGTTCGTCACACAGTCGATACTTTATTCAAGTAAAGTACGAGATTGGTACGATATTGAAGTCGAAGGAACGCATTCCTACGTCGTGAATGATGTGGTCGTGCATAACTCCGCCGTTTCCTTCATCACCAACAAGCTTCTCGGCTTTACGGAAGTGGACAGAATTGCCGCTAAGGTAAAGATGTACCCGGAGCGATTCATGAGTGCCACAAGAATTATCGAAGCCAAAACCTTACCGGATTGAAACCAGTCCCTTTACACAGTGATGTGTATAGCAAATCCAGAATATCGGGGAAAATCCTGAGAGCTTTATCTACCAAGCGTTACGGAAACGGAAGCGCGGCGCGACCAACCATCGCGGTATGGTAACAAGGATAAAGATTGGACAATCCCGAGAGACAGCCCGTACAGGGAAGCTCGTAACGACTACCAATGGATTGCCGCGACTCCGTCAACGCAAGTGGTATAGTCTATCCCCGTCAAAAATATCGGGAAACCGAGGGTATCAGAGATTGACTTTAACGTAGCACCCGTAGAACCATTCGCCCGTGCCCAAAAGGAAGTTCTCGGCGAAGAACACGCATACCCGATGATCTCCTACGGCACGTTCCAGAAATCCGCCGCGTGGAAGCTCTACGCCAAAGCAAAAGGAATCCCATTCGAGATCGCAAACGCCGTCTCCGACCAGTTGAAAAAATACGAGATGGCCGTGAAGCACGCAGAAGAAGATGAAAAGGATACCATCGACGTACAGGACTTCATCGAACCGCAGTACGTAGACATCTTCAACGACTCTAAGGAATACATGGGTCTGATCACGTCGTGGTCAATCGCCCCGTGTTCGTATCTGCTGTACGCCGGGAACATCCGCCGGGAAATCGGACTCGTAAAAATCAAAGACCACGTGTGCTGTCTAATGGATGGCGCGTGGGCTGAAAAGAAGCACTTTCTTAAAAATGACCTTCTCAAGGTGTCGGTCGTCGAACTCATCTACAAATCATATCACGCCGCAGGAATGGAGCCGCCGGACGTGAACGACCTCTTAAAAATGGCTCCGCCGGAAGACGACTGTTGGCAGATGTACGCTAAAGGATGTGTTAAAGGCTTGAATCAGGTTGAAAAAACTGGAACAAGCGCGAGAGTTGGAAAGTATGCGCCTAAAAACATCTCAGAAATGTGTGCGTTCGTGGCTGCAATCCGGCCTGGATTCCGCTCAATGTTCTCCACGTTTGAATCTCGTAAACCATTTAGCTACGGAGTAAAACAGTTTGATGACCTGATCCAGACAGAAGAAATGCCGAATAGTTTCCTTCTTTATCAGGAACACATCATGACCGCACTGAACTACGCCGGAATTCCCATGTCCGAATGCTACACGGCAATAAAAAACATTGCGAAGAAGAGAGTCGAAAAAGTACTTGCCTATAAGGATAAGTTCATTACAGGATTTACTACAGCGATTGTTAAAGACGGAAAGACAGAATCTGAGGCAAAAATGCTATCCGAGAAGTTGTGGCAAATCATCGAAGATTCTGCGCAGTATAGTTTCAATTGCTGCTTGACCGGAGATACAAAAATCAAACGATCGAGCCAAGGAGGTAAAGACAACTTCTCGATTGGCGAGATGTATCACATCAAAACAGACACAACATACGCCAAATCAACTGGGCACAAGGATTTGATGAAGAAATACAGGTACAAAGGCTATGGATATGCTCTGTCCCTTTACGAAGACGGAAGAATCCATCAGAACAAAATTGTTGACATCCGTCCCGCCGGAGTAAGAATGACATACCGCATCACAACATCTGATGGGCAAACTGTAGACTGTACAGATAATCATAAATTCCCAACTCCCAATGGTGAAAAGCGATGTGACGAATTACATATCGGAGACGATTTATACAGAATTGGGATTTACGAAAAGGACAAAACAAAATATGCGTTTACCAATGGTATTTTTGAATCAAATATTCCTGTAAAAGGTCAGAAAGGTTTTCAGGCAAATCCGTCTGGAGATACTGTTGTCTACAACCAATACAGAAAAGAGTGCATTGCCAAAGACAAACCGTGTACTGATTGTGAATTGCCATATTCTCATGATGTAAGATTTGAAGTTCACCACATCGACTTCGATAGGACTCACAACGAGCCGTCGAACTACGCATGGCTGTGCTGCAATTGCCACAAGAAACGACACTATGCCGCCGGGCGTAAAAAGCGTTACGACAAAGGCATTCCATCCGATTTGACTACCATTATTTCTATCGAGCCGCTCTGTGAACAAGAAACCTACGACGTAGAAATGGCAGCCCCGAATCACAATTTCGTTCTCGATAACGGACTCATCGTCTCCAACTCCCACTCCTACTGCGTCTCCCTCGACAGCCTCTACTCCGCATGGATCAAAGCCCACTACCCCCTCGCATTCTACGAAACCCTCCTTCAGATCACCGAATCCAAGGGCGACAAAGACAAGCTTGTAGAGATCAAGCACGAGGCGGAGGACTACTTCAATATCATATTCCCATCCTTCAAATTCGGGCAGGACAACCGGGCGATCCGCGCAAATACAGAAAATAATTCCATCTCCAACTCTCTGACCTCTATCAAGAACATGCCAAAGGCTACATCGGAACTTTTCTGGCAGGTCGCACAGACCAAACCCACGACCATGATCGACGTCCTTATCCAGTGCGGCAATCTTCACGTTTCGGACGCGGCAATCAGAATGCTTGCAAAGATCGGCTACTTCGATGCGTTTGGCAATATTCCGGAGATCATGCGCATTATCGACCTTTATGACTTCTTCAATAAAGGCATGGCAAAAACAGTATCTAAAAAGAAGGATCTTGCCCCAGAGCTTTTTGAAATCGTAAAGAAATATGCAACCGACAGAAACGCAAAAGGGGAAGAACTCTCTTCCTATACCATCACAAATCCCGAAATCGATAGGCTGAAATCGGAACTCACCAATCTCAAAAAAGCCTATAAAAAGGCCCCCGATGAAAATCTGGCGGAAAAAATTACGGCAAAATCTGAAGAGATCGATTCCGCTATTTGCACCCATGAGGCCGGGATGCTCCGCGAGATGGAGGCGTATATCCTCTCCAAAAAGATCGAAGATCTGGACTACGCCAATAAAATCCAGAATCAGATTGAGATCCTTGGGTATGTAGATCTCTACAGCGGCAAAGAGGAAGACCGGCGGAAGCTGTTTGTCGAGGACATCCGCCCCTTGAAGGATAAAAAGAATGGCGACATCTGGTGCTACCGTATCGATACTCGATCCATTGGCAGCGGAAAAACCTCTTCTCTGACCGTCCCGGTCGAATCCTATAAGGAGTATCCCATAAAGAAGAACGACATCATATCCGTTCCGCCGGGCGCACTGAAAAAGAACCGCAAAGGATATTGGTATCTCTATTTTTATGATAAGGTGTACGCATGAGCCAGATTATCATTACAGAAAAAATTTTCGCCCGCCTTGACCATCCGGAATATGGCGACGCAAAATCCATCCGATTCGCCGAACAGAACCTATTCCAGAACATCATGTATCAGGTAGAAATTGTGGACTGGAAGGGAGACAAAACATTCGTTGCCCTGCGCGGCGTGGTCGGCTGGTACACTTCCGAAATGTTTTCGTTTTATTAAGTAGCCCAAGAACACTCGCGACTTTAGTCGTGAGATGAATTGGGCGATATAGTAAGCACATAGGGAAACTTGTGTGTAGTGGCTGATTTACCAGTCCAATACTACCTGAATTGCTAGAAACCCCTAAAGCTATTCAAACTACAACGTAATATCCAATTGGATATAAGCGTGAATGTGACGAAAGTAGAAAAAATTGAATAGATGGTGCAAGGTTAAATCCTAAACACTTTAGAATGGGCAATCAGCAGCTAAGACCGAAAGGTAAAGTTCAACGACTATTCCTCTTGAGGGAAGTAGGTACAAGCGTACCGAAGTGGGTAGACCCTAACAGGTAAAGCTGAGGGATAAGATATAGTCTGTGCTTATGTGAAAGCATAAGATACCTACCGTTTTACGGACAAGGATGCGTAAGTGTAGCGAACTTACGTGAACGACAGCCTCAAAGCGATTAAAAGTAGGAACTACGGTTCTCACATATGTTAAGAAGGAGATATGGAAAAGGCATATAAATATCGAATATATCCAAACAAAAGGCAAAAAGAGCTTTTGGTAAAAACTTTTGGTTGTTGCAGATACGTGTACAATCACTATCTTGCAATGAAGATTAACTTATATAAAGAATCTAAAAAAACAATGAGCTATATCCAATGCAGTGCTGATTTGACCGCGCTAAAGAAAGAATTAGAGTGGTTAAAAGAAGTCGATTCTACTGCGTTACAATCTTCATTGAAAGATTTGGATACTGCTTATCAGAAGTTCTTCAAGGGGCATACTGGATTTCCAAAATTCAAGTCTAAAAAGACACATGAGTTTTCGTTCAAATCAAAATACTCGAATAACAATATTGAATTTTGCAACAAACATATCAAGTTACCAAAACTTGGAATGGTTAAAATTAGAGACAGGCAAGTACCACAAGGCAGAATACTAAATGCTACCATATCACAAGTACCAAGCGGCAAGTATTACGTGTCTTTATGTTGTACCGAAGTTGAAATCAAGCCATTTGAAAAAACTGGTAAGTCGATAGGACTGGATTTGGGAATCAAAAGTTTTTGTATAACAAACGATGGAAATGTAGTGGAGAATCCAAAGTATCTCAAAAAGTCTCTTACTAAACTTGCTAAATTACAAAAAGAACTATCTCGAAGAACAAAAGGTGGTTCCAATCGCAATAAAGCAAGAATCAAAGTAGCAAGACAGTATGAGAAGATCTCTAATCAGAGAAAGGATTTTCTACAGAAACTGTCTACTGAGTTGGTTAAGAACAATGATATCATCTGTATTGAAACTCTTAAAGTTAAAGATATGGTTGAGAATCAAAATCACAATTTTGCAAGAGAAGTTTCAGATGTATCATGGTACGAGTTTACCAGACAGCTCGAATACAAAGCAAACTGGTATGGTAAGCAGCTTATTAAAGTAGATACGTTTTATCCAAGTTCTCAGTTATGTCATGTTTGTGGATATAAGAATCCCGATATTAAAGACTTAACCATTCGAGAATGGACTTGTCCTTCATGTGGTACGCATCACGATAGAGACGTGAATGCTGCTATCAACATCTTGAATGAAGGATTGAAGTTAGTGATATAACATATGTAAGAACCGTAGGAACTACGGGGATGGCTTGGTTAATATTCGCTCATAGAGCGGAGTTCCCAAGAATCCCGCGATTTTAATCGTGGGAGGTTCAGATGGAGAACGGAAGTCCGTTCGAGGTTGAGACAATGAGACGCAAGGTAAACTACAAAAAACCCAACATAGAAAGGAATGATGATCTACGGACGACAAACGAAGTCTTGTATACAGACTGACAGAAAAGCTCAACGAATGCCGCCGGGAATATTATGAGGAAAACAATCCGTCCATTTCTGACGAGGAATACGACAAATTATTCGATGAACTTAAAAGACTTGAGGAAGAAACGGGATACTCTCTTCCAGATTCACCCACAAAAACGGTAGGGTATCCCGTCAAATCTCTTGAAAAAACAGAACATACAATTCCGCTTCTCTCTCTCGATAAGACCAAATCCATAGAAGAAATTCATAACCGGATGCTGTACAACGACATTGTGGCTATGTACAAGCTGGATGGATTAACGGTAAAGCTCACATACGAAAATGGAAGACTCAAAGAAGCATCGACCAGAGGGGACGGAAGCATAGGAGAAGTGATCACCCGCAACGCCCGCCGGTTTGTCAACATTCCAAAATCCATTCCCACTCGTGAACGTGTTGTTGTGGCGGGGGAGGCCATCGTGATGCGAAACGACTTCGATGAAATCAACTCCGCATTGCCGGAAACGGAAAAATTCCGAACGCCACGCAACTATGCATCTGGTTCTGTGCGCCAACTCGACGATACCGTTTGCGCCAATCGTCGGATTTGCTTCTATGCTTTTTCGCCCATAGAGGGATTTCATTGCCAAACACTTGAACAAAACTTTGAAAAAATGAAAGAGATCGGTTTTGCCGTTGTGCCGTATAAGCTCTTGACGGACAATGTAGACAAGACACCAGTTGCCTTGAAAGATGTAGCTGCGGCAATGCGAGATTCCGCTAATGCCGATAAAATTCCCATCGATGGCGTAGTCTTTCGTTATAATGATTTGAATTATGGAAACTCTCTTGGCAGAACCGCGCATCATTACAATTACGCAATTGCCTACAAATTCGAAGATGAATTTGCCATATCTACCCTCCGTGATATTGAATGGACGGTGGGCAGAACCGGAACTCTGACGCCGACTGCCGTATTCGATCCTGTAGAACTGGACGGAACAATGGTATCCCGCGCCAGTCTCCACAATATGCGCATCATCAGTAATCTCAAACTCAACATTGGCGATACCATCAAGATTGTAAAGGCGAACATGATCATCCCGCAGGTGACGGAGAATCTGACGAAATCCGGCGGCTACCGAATGAATCCACGATGCCCGGAATGCGGTGAAATTCTGACACGCGTAGATACAGACGATACCGTACAAATCCTTTGCGAAAACCCCAACTGCCCCGGTAAATTCATTGAGCGGCTGACCTACTTCTGCGGCAAGCAAGCCATGAATATTGTTGGATTGTCCAGAGAGAACCTGAAAAAACTGATCGCCTCCAAACTCGTGAGAACGCCGAGCGATATTTACAAAATTCCTAATGAGCCGTTTCTCCGCATTCAAATGGTCGGTATCGGCAGAAAAACGTTTGACAACATTTGCGCCAGCATCGAAAAGAGCCGGGACACAACGCTTGAAAAGTATATCGTGTCTCTCGGAATCCCGGGTATTGGCAAGTCCGCCGCCAAAATCATTTCCGATTTTGAAGGTGGAGAGTACAGCAATTTCATGAAACACATTGTCAGCGGATACAAATATGAACGGTTAGCGGGGATCGGAACCGTTCTCGGCGGTGCGATCTCCTCGTACTTTTTCGATGAAGCAAACCGGAATGAAGCCATTAAGCTTGCTGCTATGATGCGGTTCAAAGAGAAAAAAACAAAGGATATTTTGAACAACCACACACCATTTTCCGGCAAAGTGATGTGTGTGTCCGGATCCTTTGAAGGATGTAAAAAAGAAGATGTCGAAAATATGCTGACAGACGCCGGGGCGGAAATTGCAAAAAGTGTCACAGCAAATACAAATTACGTGGTGGCAGAAGACAATCTGGAAACGGCAAAAGTGAAAATCGCCCGGCGGAAGAACATTCCCATTCTGTCACTTGCGAAAATTAAAGAAATGTTAGGAGAGCACAAATGAAGTATTCAGTAGTAAACGGAGACATTCTCACCGCCCCTCGCGGCACAACACTGGCGTTTTTTACAAGCGCGGATTATGGTTACGTCTCGCCGGTAGAAAACAGAATCGCCGAGGTCTATAATATGAGAGAAAAAATCATGGAGTATTACCCGGATGATCTGATTGAACCGGGGTACGCGCTCCTTGTAGAGGATGTGTTTAACCTCGTTGTAAAGGAAAATTCATACGACGATACGACCCATAACATGGTAAAAAAGTGCTTAGCTGAGCTGCGGGTAATGATGTTTGAATTCCGAATCAAAAAGGTGGCGATCCCCAAGTGCGATTTTATCTTCGACTGGACTTTTGTAGAAGAGACAATTCAAAATCTCTTTGCTGAGGACGACGTAGAGATCACCGTGTACGTTGTATAACTTCTTTCCAGTAAAGAATACGTTCATCTTTTGTTTACAAATGCGTTTGTACATTTTTATTGACAAATGCGCGTGTTTGTGATATAATAGGGGCACAGAAAAGGAACGGAGGGTTTACATATGAGAATGTACGGATACGTCAGAGTTTCCACCAAAGGTCAGGCAACAGAGGGGTACGGTCTTGACATCCAAAAAACCGCTATCTTATCGTATTGTGAAACAAAGGGATATAGATTGATCGACACTTACATCGATGCAGGTGTCAGCGGCGTAATGAAGGACGATGAGGACGACTTGAGCAAACGCCCCGGTTGGACAAAAATGCTTTCTGATTTGAAGTCGGACAAGGACGGCATTGACGGCGTTGTTGTTCTCGATACCGACCGTCTCTGGCGTAATGGTGATTCTTCCACCTATGTTCGCAGACAGTTTCGCAAATACGGCGTTGAGATTTTTTCCATCCATCAAGAGGATTACAAAGTCCTGAACCTGACAACAGACAGAAAACTGCATCAAGGGCTCTCCGATCTTCTTGCCGAATGGGATCACGATAAGGTGGTCAATCGGTTGGAGGACGGGCGCGATAAGGCAATGGAGCTTCATAAGATTCGTCCCGCTGGCAGACTTCCTTTCGGATATAAACGAACGCACGATAGAAAGTCTGTAGAAATCGAACCCGATAAAGCAGAACTGATTCAGATGATTTTCGAGCTCGCATCAGAAGATCGCACACTCAGAGAAATCTCAGAAACGCTCCGTTCCCATGGTATGGCGGTATATACAGACGAGCACAACAAATCCAAGTCCTTGGACGCGAAATCCATCAGCAGAATTCTCCACAACGATTACTACATTGGTATCGTAACGTGGGGCGGCAAAAAAATCGCAGGATCCCATCCTGCAATGATTCCTGTAGAGCTATGGAAGTCCTTAAACAAAGACCGGACAGACATAGACTCTATTCTTTGTACCTAATCAATATTTTATGTACATTTATCTTTACAATTTTCTTTATTAAAAAAGGGGGCGATACGTATATATAACGCATACGTAACCAGAATCAAGAACCTACATAAGCATCCGAACGCCGACCGGCTGCAAATCGGCGAATGCTTCGGCAACTCCGTTATCGTCTCTATGGACTATACGGACAACGAACTCGGGGTATATTTCCCCACGGACGGACAGCTCTCCAAGGATTTTGCAGAAGCCAATAATCTGCTCCGCAAGAAGGATGAATCCGGAAAGAATATCGGCGGTTATATGGATCCCGATAAGAGAAACGTGACCACCATCAAGCTGCGCGGTGAGGTATCCGACGGACTGTTCCTCCCGGTACGGTGTCTGCTTCCCTTTGCCGATAGCGAAACGGTAGCCAAGCTCCAGCCGGGCGACATCGTCACAACCTTCAACGGACACGAAATCTGCAAGAAGTACATCCCGCGCAGATCGGAAAGAATCCCTCGTGCTCCCGGTAAGAAAAAGGTAAAAACGTCCAACGAACCAGTTGCTCCCTTATTTAGGGAACATGAGGACACTGCACAGCTTGACTACAACCTGTCTGAATTCAAACCGGGAGATCACGTGGAGATCACGCTAAAGGAACATGGCACATCTCAGCGCACGGGCAGACTTCCTGTTTTAAAGGGATATAAGCGGACGCTGATTGACAGAATCCGCCGACGCCCCGGCAAACCGATCTATGAATGGGACTATATCTCCGGCACAAGAAGAACAACCCTGAAGGACTTTGAGGACGGCGGCTACTATGGTTCAAATGCATTCCGCAAGCCGCACCACGACGCATTCGTCGGCAAGCTCGAAAAAGGCGAAGAGGTCTACTACGAAGTCGTAGGATTTACCACGGACGGAACGCCTATCATGCCGCCCGGTCAGAACAAAAAGGTCGGCGACGACTTTATCAAACAGTATGGCGAAACGACTACGTTCTCTTACGGTTGTACACCGCATCCCGAAGAAACTACATGCGCATATGACCCGGATATGATGAATCTGGAACAACCAATCCCGCAGAGCGACCTGTATGTTTATAGAATGACGATGACGAATGAAGACGGATTCACGGTAGAATACCCGCCGGACTTCATGCGATACCGCTGTGAACAGATGGGGGTGAAAACCGTTCCGGTGTTCTGGCATGGTTACATCGATGAGAATGAACCGGATCCGGGTGCGTTCATCGAAAAGAAAGCCAAAGAATTCTATGACGGCACAGACCCCATCGGCAAGACCCACATTCGAGAAGGTGTCGTCTGTCGAATTCTGAACCGCGCGAAGTTCAAAGCCTATAAGAAGAAAAACGACTCCTTCAAAATTCTTGAGGGAATCATCAAAGAGTCCGCCAAAGCGCCGGACATGGAAGAGGGTCAAGAGGAAACGGATGCCTGAGATTAAAATTCTGATCGCCCCGCCGGGAGCCGGTAAAACCACATGGGCAATGGAATATCTCAAAGAACACCCAGATGATACCGTCCACATCTCATCGGACGAGATACGGAAGAAACTGTTCGGTGACGAAACGTGTCAGGACGACCCGTGCAGAGTGTTCGGCACGATGTGTAGCCGCGCGGCAGATGCCTTGAAGAATGGTTTCAACGTAATCTACGACGCGACGGACATGACGAGAAAATCCCGGCGGCAGATTATTGGTAGCGTTCCCAAAGGTACAACCGTTATCGCGCAGATCATCTGGCGCAGCCCGGAAAAATGTATCGAAGCCGATAAAGAGAGAACGCGCACGGTCGGAGAGCACGTGATCGATCAAATGATCCGCAGCTTCCAAGCTCCGTATTACGACGAGGGGTTTGACAAAATCGATTGGCATCTGAACGTGTCCGATTCATTCTTGCCCGCAGAATATTACTACCACATACTGAAGCGGTGTGATATCCACCAAGACAATCCGCACCATTCCTTAACGGTCGTCGATCACAACATAGCCGTCAGAAATTATCTTTCCGATATTGGCGCAGACATGGAGCTTCTAATATCCGGAGGTCTTCACGACGTCGGAAAACCTTATGTGAAAGACTTCCACAATGCTAAAGGAGAGCCGACAGAGATTGCGCATTACTACGGACATCAGGGATACTCCGCGTGGTTGTCCATCCCGTGCCTTACTCATCACTCGTTTCAAAACGACGACACAAGAAAAATCTGTTGGTTTATCTCCAATCACATGGAACCGTATATGAATACAAAGTATTATAAAAATCTTCCGCCGGAGCTAAAAGCTGAACTGGATCTGCTCCACGAAGCGGACGAAAATGCAAGATAAAGGAGAATAAAAAATGATGAACGCATTAAATGGTATGTTTGGCAAGGTAGCCCCCGGAATGTGCAGACTCTCTATGAGTGGAGGAATCGCAGTCAAGACAGACAATGGATATAAGTCCTATAACGTCAAGACTGGCAGACTCACCAACTGCGACAATTTTGTATTCAACGCCGGAGAAGAATTCTTCTTCGTAATCCCGACCAACAAGGTGTCCGTCGGCGATATCATTTTAGTGGCAGGTAAGCCTAAGTGCGTAATAGAAACAGAGAAGAATCGCATTACGGTTATCAATTATGAAGATTCCACTGTCGATACCATTCTCCCGGAGCGTCACGTGTTCATGGGGAATACATACTTCTACGGAAAAATCGTTTCTATGTTCGGCGACATGAGCGGCAAGCACAAAAATAACAAGATTCTGAAATACATGATGCTCTCCTCTATGATGAGCGGCGACAATTCCGGAGGGATGAGCAACATGATGCCTTTGCTGATAATGAACGGTATGGGCGGCGATATGTTCGGAGACATGTTTGACTTTGATGAAATGGACGACACAGAAGACTCCGATGATGCAGATGAAAGTGAGGAAGTATAATGGGCGGCGGAACTTGGACGAAGACAGATTTTGTAACGTATTCCTGTTCGGTTGGTAAGAGCATGGAAACCAATGGAACAGTGAGTCTTGATGGCATGTCCGTACAAGATATGTATAAGAGTGTACGCTTAAACGCATCTCTCAATCCGTACAACGTCATGCGCGAATGTAGAGACTCAGAGGAACATCCGAATACCATCCCCGTGATTCTTGCTCTTGATGTCACAGGATCTATGGGCAGTACCGCTATGGTTGTTGCAAGCGAGTTAAACACCGTCATGACAAATCTCTTCTCCAGTGTCAAAGATGTGGAATTTCTCGTGATGGGAATCGGCGATTTGGCATACGATACCTCTCCCATTCAAGCGTCTCAGTTTGAATCAGATATTCGCATCGCGGAGCAGCTCGATAAGATTTACTTTGAAGGTGGTGGCGGCGGGAACAACTTCGAGTCTTACACAGCAGCATGGTATTTCGCCGCGAGACACACTGATCTTGATTGCTGGAAACGTGGCAAGAAAGGAATCCTCATCACAATGGGTGATGAATTTCTGAACCCGTATTTACCGGCAAAGCCTCTGGCAGAAGTCACCGGGGACGGTGTTCAGGAAGATATCTCCACTGCGTCTCTGTATGTAGAAGCTCGTAAGAAATACGACATTTACCATATTCACGTAGACCATAGACAGTGGGGGCGGGGTGGCGAAGAATTAAAGAAGAGTTTCACCTCCATTCTCGAAGATCAACATTTTATCAGCGTCGGCGTAGACAAAGTCGCGGATACCATTGTGGACATCGTTATAAAATCCAGTGCGGGCACAACAGAACCGACACAGACGGGCGGTATCTCTTGGTAACATGGAGAGAAAGGAAGTAAAAATTGTAATCGGCAGTAATTTCGGGGACGAAGGAAAGGGGCTGATGGCGGATTATTTCTGCCGTCAGTTCCTCAAGAACGGACAGAGAGCCATTACAGTTATGAGCAATGGCGGCGCACAGAGAGGGCACACAGTTGTTGCACCAACTGGCGAGAGACACGTGTTCAAACACTTCGCGTCCGGCACGTTTGCTCTATCCGATACGTACTACCCGGAAAACTTTATTCTCAATCCTATGGAGTTTTGCCGGGAGCTCAAGCAAATTATCCAGTCTCAGCCAATAGAAACAGCACGTACTCGAATCCTGCTTGATGGCTGGAGCCCCGCCCCCGTTTGCTTCGCGAACGCAAAGTGCAGATGGTCTACCCCATACGACGTAATTCTCAATCAGATCGTGGAAGAATGCAGAGAAGAAAAACGACATGGTAGCTGTGGCATGGGAATTTGGGAAACGATAGCAAGACACAACTCCTACCTCTATTCATATACATTTCAGGAGTTTTGTCATCTAAAAGAGAAAGATCAGATCTCATACTTAAAATCCATCCGCGACGAGTATTTCATCGACAGGTTGAATCGGTATGGAATCCCCAGCGTCCCGCCCGAATGGAAATCGGTCGTTTATTCTCCAGAGCTTATCGAGCATTTCTTATCAGACGTAAATACGATGGCAAAAAACATCTGCTTTGATTACGACTACGAGCCACTGACCCGTTATAATAGCATCGTTTTTGAAAACGGGCAAGGTCTTCTTCTCGATCAGAATATGACATTGTTCGGAAATAATACCACCCCAAGTAACACTGGATGTTGGGAACCTGTGATGATTATTGGAAAAGCATTTGGTAAAGGCAATCTCAATGATAAGAAAAACAAAAGCGTTCCGCCCATCTCTATTGAGTTATGCTACGTAACGAGAACGTATGTGACAAGACATGGCGCGGGGCGATTCGACGAAGAGTGCTCTAAAGATACTCTCAATCCCAACATGAATGACAAAACGAATATCACGAATCCATTCCAAGGTGTACTCCGATACGGCGAACTAAACCCAGCCGGATTACAGTACAGAATCCGCAGAGATCTGAACAACATGGCGTTCTGTCATTTTCCGTGGAAAGCAGGAATTGCATTGACACATACAGACGAATACTCCTGCGACTTATCCGGCATGGATATCCCTGTCAGGTATTATTCCGATGGAGAAACAAGCAACAACGTACACGCTCTAACAAGATATTAAAAAAGGAATCCAAAATGAAAAATATTTCCGATGAAGTAAAATACAATTCCGACCGATTCCGGGAAATCATTCACGACTACGAGTACGCGCAAGCCGAATGCGTCAAGCTCGACGGGCAGAAAGTGTGAGGAATCCAATGAGAGCTATCTTATTCGTATTCATAGTCGGATTCATCTATTGGCTGTTCGTGGTCTACCATAATGGAAAAAACGGCGTGCCAATGTCCTCATTTGAAGGCGAGGTTTATAACCAAATCCGCACATTTTTAAGCTGGTTTAAATATTAATACATAGAGGAGTTTTTATGAAACAAGTAACATCACTTATCATTGTATTCGCAGTCCTTATTTTTGGAGTAGTTCTTTATGGCGTCTGCACAGAAACAGTAGGCGCGGGATATGAGGGGTTTGTCTATGACCGTACCGCCGGGAAAGACGATAACGTAATCGAAGGTACATCCGTCATCAACAACCCGCGCACCGGTCTGATCTGGCTGAATCCGATCACACAGGATGTACTGAAATATCCGACAACCATCGTGGCAAAATCGTGGTCGCGTATAGAAGAGGGAGACAACAAAAACGATATGTCCATGCAGGTCGGTTCAAAAGAAGGTAAGAATATCGACGCCGACGTGTATATCAGTGTAAAGGCAGCGGATACGGCAAAGATCATCCGCTCGTTCGGTACAAAGAAATTTGACTCCATTATTGATAACGACATCTACGGACTTGTAAAAGGCAAGCTCTCTATCGTGACCCAAAAGTATTCCGTCTACGACATTCAGGCAAGCCGGAGCGAAATTCAAGAAGAAGCGTTCTCCATGCTGTCTCAGGAACTCGTCTCCACCTACGGCATCGAACTCGTCCGGTTTGAAATCGGTACGCTGATCCTGCCGAGCGACATTCAGGAGAAGATCGATAAGAAGACACAGGCGCAGAACGAAGTTGAACTCGCCAAGCTGGAGCGCGAGAAGCAGGACGAGATAAACCAGCAGATCGTGGATCAACAGAAAGCCCAAAGTGAAAAGGAACTGCTCCAGAGACAGACGGAAGCAGACGCGGCGGCATACGAGAAGCAGAGAGAGGCTGAAGCCCAGCTTGCCGTGTCGGAAGCAAACGTAAAGATCGCGGAGCAGGAGCTCAAAATCGCGGAACTGAACAAACAGGCGGAGCTTGAGAAACAGAAAGCCTATACAAAGGAATACTTCGAGAACAAAAAGCTGGACGTGCAGCAGTCTGCCGTGGAAGCAATCAACCCGTCCGTCAAGACAATCATTACGTCGGGCGACGGTGAGGGATACTCCGGGCTTGTAGGCGTCAAGGAGGTGCTTGACTCTATTGGTGGCTGATTTTGTAATCGCGGTAGATTTTGACGGAACCTTGGAACGGGGCGGTGACTACCCCGTTCCGGGGACTCCCAATTATGAACTTATCCGCATACTAAGAGAATTACGAGGAGAAGGGGTCAAGCTCATCCTGTATACCTGTAGAGAGAATCGGGATCTGGGAATCGCTTTGCAATGGTGCTACGAACACGGATTGTTTTTCGACGCCGTAAACGAAAACCTACCGGAGCGAGTCGAGCTCCACGGTAATGACTGCCGAAAAATCGGAGCCGATATGTACATCGACGATAAAGCAAGAACGCCGGAGATGATTATTGAGCTTGTAAAAAGGATGAATAAGTAAGAGTATATGACATACGAAGAATTTATCAAAGAAAGAACCACAATCAAATCCCAGACGGATTCCATCCATGTAGAGAAGAAAGACCTTAACCCAAACCTATTTGAGTTCCAGAAAGACATCGTTCGCTGGGCGCTCGCCAAAGGACGTGCGGCAATCTTCGCAAGCTGCGGTACAGGCAAAACCATCTGTCAGCTCGAATGGGCGCATCACGTACAGAAGCATACCGGAAAGCCCGTGATCATTTTAGCTCCTCTCGCCGTATCCACGCAGACCGTTCACGAGGGCGAGAAGTTCGGCATCGACGTAACGCTGTGCAATGCCGCAGACGATGTAAACTATAACGGCATTAACGTAACCAACTATGAAAAGCTCGATAAATTCCCGGACATCGATTGGGGTGGTGTAGTTCTTGATGAATCCAGTATTCTCAAATCCTTTACCGGAAAGGTGCGCGGACAGATCATTGATAACTTCTGTATGACTCCGTTCCGTCTCGCGTGTACCGCCACACCCGCTCCCAACGATTATATGGAGCTTGGCAACCATTCTGAATTCCTTGGCATTATGTCCTATAGCGAAATGCTCTCTATGTTCTTCGTCCACGACGGCGGCGAGACTTCTAAATGGAGACTGAAAGGACACGCCGAAAAAGTATTCTGGGAGTGGCTCTCGTCCTTCTGTGTGTTTGTGGACAATCCAAAGGACATCGGATACGACCAGCCCGGCTACGATCTGCCTCCCATGCACACAATCGATTGCTGTATCGATAAAGGCATTACAGAAGAACCCGCGCCGGGCAGTATGACATTGACCGATAGAAGAAACGCAAAGCGTGAATCCATCGAATCAAAGGTTTCCTATATCATGGAATTCCTTAAAGATAAAGGGATTCTTACGAAGCGAGACGGCGTGACACGGGATAAGTACATCATCTGGTGTGACCTCAACAAAGAGCAGGATACCATTGCGCACGCACTTGGAGAAAATTGCGTGTCGATTCAAGGATCAACACCGAACGATAAGAAGATTTCCCTTCTCCATGATTGGATGGAGACGGACATTCCGGTTATGGTGACAAAGGCGCAGATGTTCGGCTATGGCTTGAATTTGCAAATCTGTCACAACATGATTTTTTTCGGACTGAACGATTCCTATGAACAATATTATCAAGCCGTGCGTCGGTGTTGGCGGTTCGGACAGCCGGAGGAAGTTAACGTATACATCGTAACGACCGTAAAAGAGGGCGCAATCCAAGAGAACATTCAGCGTAAACAGGCGGATCACGAGAAGATGAGAGCCGCAATGGTAGCGCATACCAAAGAAATTACCGCAAAGGAACTGCGGGGTACATATAGAATCATGACCGAGTATCACCCGGATAAGCCCATGAGACTTCCCAAGTGGGCGGAATTCGGATCCAAAACGGCAGTATAAGGAGAGGTAAAATAAAATGCAGAACGTAGAGAACCAGTACATCAGCGACAGATTTTCCATCTATAACGGGGACTGTGTAGAAGTCCTCCGTGATATTCCGGATAACAGTATCCATTATACCATCAGCTCCCCGCCGTTTGCCAACCTGTATACGTATTCCAACAGCGACCGGGACATGGGCAACTGTAAGGACAACGAGGAATTCCAGAAAATCTTCGCGTACCTGATCAAGGAACTGTATCGTATTACAATGCCGGGGCGTCTTGTTTCCATACACTGCATGAATCTGCCGAGTATGAAATCGAGAGACGGCTTTATCGGTCTAAAGGATTTTCGCGGCGACATCATTCGCGTATTCCAGTCAGAGAATTTTATTTTTCACTCCGAGGTAACTATCTGGAAGAATCCCGTAACGGAAATGCAGCGCACCAAAGCCCTCGGTCTTCTCCATAAACAGATTCGCAAAGACAGCTCCATGTGCCGCAACGGAATTCCGGATTATGTAGTTACCTTCAGAAAGCCGGGTGAAAATCCCGAACCAATTCCGCACGATTACGATACGTTTCCTGTAGACGTATGGCAGAGATACGCGTCTCCGGTCTGGATGGACATCCGCCAGAGCGATACGTTGCAGAGAAAATCCGCCAGAGAGGAGCAGGACGAGAAGCACGTGTGCCCGCTTCAGCGCGGTGTAATTGAGCGGTGCATTGAACTGTGGACAAACCCGGACGACATCGTTCTGGATCCGTTCGCCGGGATCGGTTCCGTTCCCTATTATGCGGTGCTTATGGGCAGAAGAGGACTCGGTGTGGAGCTCAAAGGCTCTTACTACGAACAGGCAAAGAACAATCTTGTCGCGGCGGAACAGGATTATCACGAGCATGGAGCGGATACATCTGTAAAGCTGTGCTGCCCGATCTGCGGCAAGAAGCTGGAAGGAACATCGTGCCCGGACTGCGGGGTAGATCTATGAGATGCCCCGTCTGCGATCAGGAATACGGACACACGCCCGGCTGCCCGGAGGATAAGCCCCTTTGGAAAAGTTTCAACATCACCTATAAAGAAACAATTATCAAAGAGTGCATTACATACGCCCGCAACGAAGAAGACGCAATCAAAAATTTTTATAACGGTATCATCTACGACGAAGAAATCATAGATGAAGAAGCGCAAATCGAGGGGATAGAAAGGACAAACTAACATGCCAACACAAGGAAGTGATATATGATCTTTAAAACTTACAAATATCGCATATACCCAAACAAAAAGCAAGAGGTATTGATTCAAAAAACATTCGGTTGCTGTCGGTACGTCTATAATAAAACGCTTGCCTATAGGAAGAACCTTTACGAGACAGAAAAGAAATCTATGGGTAAGTTTGATTGTAGTAATTATGTCGTACGTGTGCTCAAGGCGGAATGCGAATGGTTGAAAGAGCCTGATAAGTTCGCTCTTACTAATGCCGTTTTTGCAATGGATGATGCTTACAAAAGGTTTTTCACATTGCACTCTGGTTATCCGAAATTCAAGAGTAAACGTGATCATAGACGTTCCTATACAACATGCTCATGTAATTCAAATATTGATGTCTTATTTGATTCTAATTGTGTTAAGCTCCCGAAGTTAAAACTCGTAAAGGCAAAACTAAGTAGACCATTTATTGGTAAAATCAAGCGGGCGACAGTTTCTCAAACTCCATCTGGGAAATATTTTGTATCGATTCTTGTCGATACAGAGCATGAGCTTTTGCCACCTTCTGGTGGAGCCATTGGGATTGACCTCGGCGTAAAAGACCTGCTCATCACGTCAAACGGAGAAAAATACGACAATCCAAAACTTACTCAGAGATACGCGGAGAAACTCGCGAGAGAACAACGACGATTGTCTCGTAAAGTCAAAGGAAGCCACAACTACAACAAGCAGCGCATCAAAGTAGCAAGAGTTCACGAAAAGATTTACAACACCAGAATCGATAACTTACATAAGATCACGCACAAACTCATCAGCGAAAACCAAGTGATAGTTAGCGAAGATCTTTCAGTGTCAGACATGGTTCAGAATCACAATCTTGCAAAATCCATTTCAGACTGCGGATGGTATGAGCTTACAAGACAGCTTGCTTATAAAGCAGAATGGAATGGACGGACTTATATCAAAATCGGCAGGTACACAAAGAGTAGCCAGCCGTGCAGCGTGTGCGGATATATTAACTCTGAGACAAAGGATTTGTCTGTAAGAGAATGGACTTGTCCAGAATGCGGGACTACTCACGACAGAGATATAAACGCTGCTATCAATATTTTAAACGAAGGGATGAAACTATTATGAAACAATATACCGTAGGGAATACGGGAATTTACGCCTGTGGAGTCGGAGGTTGCGATGACGTTGAAGCAGGAATCCAAAAGGAGTGCCACATGCAAACACAACGTATATGTTCTAACTGTGGCAAACCATTCCACGAGAATGACACCCACTTCAATGCCCACTTCACAAAGAAGCTGGGATACGGAAGTGAATACGACGGTGAGTTAATCACCGTAGACCTGTGCATCGACTGCGCAGATTACTTTATCAACCTCGCGCGAAAAACTTTTTACATAGATCCCATTACAGGAGAAAAAAACGAAGGGATGAACGAGCAATGATTATTCTCTGCATCGCCGGACGCGCCGGTAGCGGCAAAGACACCGTGGCAAAAATCCTCGACGGAATCCTCACGGAGCAGTACCGCAAGAGAGTCCTTGTAGCACACTACGCTGACCTCGTGAAGTATGTATGCAAGACGTTCTTCGATTGGGATGGCATCAAGGACGAGGAAGGTCGGACGCTTTTGCAGCATATCGGAACAGACGTTGTGAGAAAAGCAGACGAAAACTATTGGGTGAGATTCATCGCGAATATGCTCAAATTCTTCCCTGACCAATGGGATTTTGTTCTTCTTCCGGATTTCCGCTTTCCGAATGAATGCTCCCTCTTAAAAAGATATCTTTATCCGGAATCGGAAGTGTTCTCCGTTAAAGTAGACCGAAACTTCCCTTCTACTTTAACGCCGGAGCAGCAAGCTCACGCATCCGAGACAGCCCTCAACGGTTTTAACTTCGACTATTACATCGATAACAACGGAACCTACGAGGACTTGTACAAGCAGATGTCCAATACATTCGCGCCGATGCTCATCAATATACTGAAGAAGGATTTTAATTAAAGTGGAGGCTGCAATGAGTAACATAACCCACCTTTTAGAGAACGCCTTAACCGCAATCCAATCCGGAATGAAATCCGGGCGCGATTACGGCGAGGCATTCAACGAAGAAATAGACGCGCCATACAATCAGAAAATGCTCAAATCTGTATCCACAACAAAAGAAGAGCTCTTCGAAATGGCGGAACATGTCGCACTATATTGGATAGAGAAGAGGTAATCATGGAAGCAGCGAAATTTATAAAGCAGAGGAATAGGATGTGCGGTTACTATAACAACATGCCCGAAGGATGTTACATGTGCCCTGCATTTAACGCCGCGTATCACAAAGACTGTAAAATCGCAACAGACAATCCGGAACGCCTTGTTGTAATCGTCGAAAAATGGGCAAAGGAGCATCCGGACAAACAAGAGTAGGGACAGCAAAAACTGCCGAAACGTGAAGCACTTCCGATAATGAGGTGAAAATGATGAATAAAACACCAATCTATATAAACGCGGACAGGCTCATTGACTGGATCGACGCCGGGCATTACCGCTCTCCGACCGAGCCTGTCTTTTCTGAACAAGAGATCGTACACATTATCAAACAGCAGCCAGTTTGTCTCGTTGAGCCTATAATATACGCGGGTCTGCACAGAAACAGTCGGCGCGGGAGTGGAAAGAAATTAGAGGAATGGCTCCGCCGGAAGACCACGGCAAGCACAAGTGTTCCAACTGCGGGCAACTGGCGTTGAGACAAAAAATGCGTGAGTACCTGTCTGACCGATGCCCGTATTGCGGAGCGCATATGGAATGGGAGAGCCAATATGACTAATGAATGGACAAGCGTAAAAGATAGACTGCCGAAGCTCGGGCGATACGTGCTTGTCACCCTTGCGGATACTTTTACAGGTAAAAGCGACCACCTTAGCTTCGCCGCGCTTATGAAAAGCGATGACGGGTATTTCTGGCTTGACAAGCATGATGGCTGGCTCGAACGAGACGAATATTCTGACGGAAACGGCGGGTGTTCTCACTACAAGGTTGTCGCATGGATGCGCGTGCCGCCGCTATACGGCTACGAAAGTCCATGAACTACCAACGATACTGGGAGCGTAATGGAGCCCGCCGCCCGTTTCCTCCTTTATACGAAGCGGCAAAAGCATACGGGGACGGAATATACTTCCCCGTTCCATCGTATGTAAAGCCGGGCTTCTGTAAGTGGTGCGGAAACCCAATCCCAAAAGGACGTAAGGCATATTGTTGTAACAAGTGCAGAGACGCGTTCCGAAAGAAAACCGTGTGGGGGCGCACCAGAGGCGCATACTCTTTGCGGATCCTGTACCGGGACAACTTCACCTGCCAAGACTGCGGAGAGTTTCACGCGTATAAAAACAAACACGGCATTTTTCTGCCGATAGACGATGGGCAGTTGCACGTGCATCATATTATTCCGGTAGCATCTGGCGGCGGAGATGAACCATCAAACCTGATCACATTATGCATAGACTGTCACTTAAAAAGACATAGAAAGAAGGAGAGCAAGGATAATGTTAAAATGGATTGACGTAAAAGATCGATTGCCGGATACTACAGACACTGTGATTGTACGCATGAAAATAGACTTGTTGGACAATGACCAAAAGCTACTGGCCACCAAGCCAGAAATATACGCCGGGAAGTATACGTCCCATGGATGGATTTTTTGCCACCCCGATCATAGCTCAGGGTGGAAGCAGTACGATGACTCCCATACTCTTTTGATGAAGAAGAAGGTAACGCATTGGATGCCGATCCCGGATGTGGACGAGCCCGACTTGAAGCCGACGTCAGAGTTCAAACATATTATTGCTCATTTTCCAAAAAGGGGAGAGCTTACATTAAATGTAAATAAAATCTGCGCAGTCTATCCAACGGTAAATAATACGGGATGTGCTATAGAATGCGAAGGAGGCAGAACGTTTTGCGTGAAAGAATCTTATGAGAACGTTCAAAAAATGATTGGAGTTTATCAAAATGACGAAATGCCCCATTTGTAATTATCCGTTGGATATGTGCCAATGCAAATTCTCTGGCAGCGCACATCCGGACAGAGACAAACGAATCGAGGTCGTTACAGACCATATGTATTTCTTCTCGTCGGAGCAAGTTGAACACATTATTAACTTACAAAAGTGGTGGCAGATCTCATACGGAGACAGAGAGCGTGAGCAAATTCGCAAAGAACTCATAGCCGAATATAAAGACAACGACCAGCCGGATATCGAGAGGATTACGACAATTTATGTGGACGGGCATACAGAAGATTTATTCGCCTACACAGAGGGCTGTAAAGAAAAACGTGATATGTCGTATGAGAACGCGATAGAAATTCTGAAAAACGAGTGCCCCGGATGCGGAGAGAAAATCACCTACACAGAAGAAGAAAGATACGAAGCGTACAATATCGCAATCCACGCCATAAGAAAGGAGTGGGGGAGAAATGAGTTATGACATTTCGTTTCAAGTGCGCGTCCATGGTACAGATCTGTACGTACCGGCTTGGCACAGCGCAAACGTTACATGGAACGTTCGGGATATCATCGTAGAATTTACAGGATTAGACTGGAATAACGAGGCTAATAACGGGCTCTGCACCGATGTGATTCCAAAAATCAGAGAGGGGCGTAGAAAAATCGATAAAACGATCAAAGAATACGATGGCTCAAAATCGCCATATAGTCTGGGACAACTCAAAAGCGTTGATAACTTCTTCCTTGAAATTCTGGACGATTGGCGAGAATTCGGTGTTTGTTACCCGGATCTTGTCCCGCACGTCACATTCTGGATAACGTAAGGAAAAACATAAAAATTCATGAACATATTGAGAACTATTTTAGCATGGTTTCTCATAGTCCAATCCATCTGTCTATTTGGTACGATGTTAAGACTGTGGTTGGATCCTGATATAAGGCCGTTTCCTAAAATTGCAACAACTATAACTATTCTCATCAATGCTCTCGCTGGAGTGGTATTGTTGATTAACTAAGGAGTGGTATAAAACGAGCGATTAGTTGTACATTTCACGAAAATGCTGTACGGAATTTGCAAAGAGATTACGGAGAATAAAAATGAGAATTAAGAAAATCACAGAAGAAGCAATTATCTTCGACAACGGTAATACCATTACATACGACCATGAGCAGGATTGCTGTGAAATGAACTACGCGGATTTCGATCAATTGGATGATCTTGCAAGGAACTATGACTTCAAAGAAGATTTGAAATTTGAATCAGTAGAAGATGCGGGATTTAGATTTGGCGATCATCCGAGCCGCATGTTCTTCGTCCCGTGCTATTCCTACCAGAACGGCTATTATACCACGGAGATCGATATTTTCTACAACGGAAAGAAAACATTACACTTTGACTGCAAATTGGACGATTACGAATGAGATAAAGAAAGGGCTAAATAATGGAAACGAACTATACAGTAGCGGAACTTAGAAAAATGCTTGCAGAAGCGGAAACTAAAGAGAGGGCGGAAAAAGAAAGGGTAGAGACGGAGCGCAAAAAGAAACTCGCGGAAGAACGCGCCGCCAGATGGAAAGAAGTAGTAGAAGCCGAGAGAAAGTACCATGATCTCTACTCAAAATTCTACCAAGATTACAAAATTTCCAACGGAAGCGTAGCCGATCTTCTCGACTATATGCTCGGCAGATTTTAAGAGGTGCGTATGCAGATCAAAATCAAATACTTCAATAAGAACATAGATAAGCTCAAATACATAGGAGGTGCAGAAAAATCCAACTGGATCGACCTCCGGGCGGCAGAAACTGTAATTCTAAAAGCGGGAGACTTTGCACTTGTTCCTCTCGGCATAGCAATGAAACTTCCGGAAGGGTACGAAGCGCATATCGCCCCGCGCAGTTCAACCTTTAAAAATTACGGAATTATCATGACCAATAGCGTAGGCGTCGTAGATACCAATTTCTCCGGTAACAACGACCAGTGGAGAATGCCTGTCTACGCAACACGGGACACCGTGATTAAAGAGAATGACAGAATCTGTCAGTTCCGAATTGTGGAGTGTCAGCCAGAAATTGAATTTAAGGAAGTAGAAAAAATGGAAGACCCGGATAGAGGCGGATTCGGATCAACTGGAGTATAAGATGTCGGAAAAGTACGACGTCCCGATTTGGGAAAAATACTCTTTGACAGTAGAAGAAGCGGCGGCGGATTTTCGGATAGGAGAACAGAAACTGCGCCGGATCGCGGACGAAAACGCGAACGCCCCGTATCTTCTGTGGAACGGCAACCGCCCGCAATTCAAGCGAAAAAAATTCGAGGAATACGTTGACCGATTAAACGCGATTTGACTTGAAAACGGAACCCGGCTATGGTATACTAAGTATGCTATCGCTGGGTTTCTGTCGAATTCAGAAAGGAATCCAGATGTCAGAAAAAAGAAAAGACTCAAAAGGAAGAATCCTCCGCACAGGAGAATCCCAAAGAAAGGACGGTAAATACGAATACAAATACGTGGATGTAAAGGGCGTGAGAAGAAGCGCCTATAGCTGGAAGCTGGTAGATACGGATAAGGTGCCCGCCGGGAAACGATGCGAGGAATCGCTCCGGGATATAGAGAAAAGGATTGAAGAAGACATAGCTGCCGGGGTAGATACGCATTTGTCCGGAAATATTACCTTTGAAGAATGTGCTAACACGTATATTAGATCGAAAAATTTTAAAGAAACCACAAAAATCAATTATGAAAGAAACGCAAAGGTTATGCGCAAATTCTTTGGCGATTTACCAATCGGTGAGATAACGGACAGTATCTTACTGATCTCTTTTCGATCTATGGTAGACGAGGGCTATTCTCCGGGCACGATAAATAACTACTATAACTTCACAAAGAGCGTCTTGGCGTATGCTTTCGATAATGGATACACGAAGCAGCTACCGAACAAAAGTTTGTTTAAAAAGGTTTTTCCGTCCGGTTGGAGATCTGAAAAAAGAAAATCTCTAACCAAAGAAGAAGAAACAGCATTTTTAAAATTTGTTCACGAAGCAAAAAGCTGTCGAAAATGGGAACCAATTATTATATTCGCGTTGGGAACTGGATGTAGAATCAATGAGATTCTGGCGTTGCAATGGGATGATTGCGATTTCCAAAATCAATTAATTCACATCCGTAGAGGAATCCAATATATAAGCAAAAAAGGAAATTCGCGGCTTGTTATAAGTACCACCAAAACCATAAAAAGTAATAGAGTAATACCAATGATACCATCCGTAATGCAAACTCTTTTGCGATTAAAAGAATCCGGGGTAAAAAACACAATTTCTGTGGACGGCAAATCTAATTTTGTTTTTGTCTCTTATAGCGGGACTCCCATTTTTAGATCGAGTTTTGATCAAGCCCTAAGAAGAATGAGAAAAGAGTACAACGAGATGGCTTCTAAAGAGGGAAAGCCTCTTCTTCCAATTATAAGCCCTCACGTTTTCAGGCATACTTTTTGTACGCGGTATTGTGAAGTCGAATCCAATGTAAAGATAATTCAAGAGGTCATGGGACACTCAAGAATATCTACTACATTGGATATATATACGGAAGTAACCGAGAATCAGAAAAAAGACAGTCTATTGGCTCATGGTGGTTATATTCTGTAATTACGACATTTTTTACGACATTTGAATGAAAACTTATAAAGAGATATGAGAAGATATAATTAGAGAGGAGTTTCTCGTATCGTTTATTGATTTTTATAAGCCTGCTTTTATCGGCTTTTCGCCAGTACAGCCACACACAATATGTTGATTTGTTATACATTTTGCACACTTATGTGTGTCGATCACTATATTTCCGCTGTAATCAACCATCATATTGCGAATTGTGCAAAGAATCGCAAGAAATTTTACTCGCGAACCCCATTTTCCTTTGTCTTCATTGGTAAAATAGCATCTCTCCATTGACGCACAAACCCCATTTTACGACAAATTTACGACAAATCACCTCACGACTCAGCGATAGCAATTCCCCCGCGCCGTCTTACGAAAAGGACGGCATACATACGATACTCTGACAGGAACACTGCCAATTACGACAGTTTTGCCGTGAGCGTATCAAGCATAAAAAAGGAGCGGACGTAAATCCACTCCTATTATTATGTAGTCAAACCATAGCAACATATCCACTGAACGCGCAAACCACATCCGCCGTATTCAGCTCCGCCGCCAGTTTCTCCTTTAGATCCTCAGAAAACTCCCGCTTCGCATTCTTATCCCCGTGAACCAAGCATAGCTTACCATACCGCAGCGTCGTATAGTACTCCATTAAATCGTCTCTGCAAGCGTGAGAACTGAAGCTAAATAATGAGGTAATCGCCGCTCGATTCTTCACTTTTTTTCCTTCAATTTGAATCACCGGATCTTTTCCTTCTTTGATCTTGTAACCAAGACTTCCGACTGCTGCGTATCCACAGAAGCAAATGTGATTCTTCGCACCGGGCAATAGCTTCTTGAGCCAAGCCACACTCCGCCCGTTCGTACACATACCGGAGGACGCAAGCACAATCATCGGTCGGTTATCGTCCTGCCACATCATACTCGATTCAAAGTCTTCTGAGAACTGAAACTTGTCCCAAGATACGACCCTCTTCCACTTGTCAAGCCCCCGCGCCAGAATGCTCTCATAAAGGCGCGTCACTTTGATTCCTAAAGGCGTGTCAATCACAATCGGCAAATCGAATTCCGGATCGTCGTGGAATACATCCCATAGCGCCGTCATAATATTCTGGAGCCTGTCCATCGAGAATACTGGAAACAAAACTTTTCCGCCGTGTTCAAAGCAAGTCTCGTTCACAATGTGCCTAATTTTTTCTAAGTCTTTGCCCCGGTCTTTTTCCGATTGCTTTCGCTTGTCTCCCGCGTATGTAGATTCTCCAATCACGAGATCCATATACTCTTCCGGATACGCGAACGGCTCCGTGTAATCCTTCTCCTGATGGATTCCACCAATGTCGCCCGTATAGAGAATCCGCTTGCCAAAATCTTTGAAATCCAAACGAATCTGCCCCGCCGACACAATGTGGTTCGCCGCGTAGAATTGCAGGACAACCCCACCGACAATCTCACATCTGTCTCCCATAGGCAGCTCAATCATGTGCTCCATGCAGATTTCAATATCGTCCGCATCGTATAAAGGAACCGCTTTGATTCCGTGATACTTTCGCAGAACAATCGCATCTGATTCCATGATCTTCGCCGAGTCCTGTAACATAAGTCGGATAAGCTCCCGGTTGCCCTCTGGAACATAAATCAGCGCGTCACATCCATGTCGGTACAAAGCCGGTAACGCCCCGCAATGGTCAATGTTCGCGTGTGAAACGCAGATCGCATCAATCGCACGAGGCTTGATTTCCTTGACCCGCCTGTGATTTCCTTTATAATTTTCAACCGGATTCTGATCCTGATAAAGTCCGTAGTCCAGTAGAATCACATGCTCTTCATCCGAAATCTGATAACAACTCTGCGTTACATCGTCCGCAGAATTTCCAAGGAACTGCACTTTAACCTTCTTCGTCATCGTATTCCCCCTCGGAACTCGGCGGAGCAAATCCAATCGCGAATGTCTGCCCGTCGGATTCGGATTCATCGCCACTTTCAGCCGCCATCCGTAAGGCGATTTTGTTTTGCAGGTACGTGCCAACCGTATCGATCATTACCTCCAAAAATCGAAAGATAGGTACAATAGCTCCTATCAGAACCGCGCCAAAAAGTAGAATCCGAACCTCTCTCATACGACCTCCAAATCTTCCCCGCGAATTGCGAAGCTCTTATTTTTATCTCCAATGACTACCCTGTCTTGCGTAACGGATAGTACCGTGTATTCCTCATCCGCAAATCCGTGCGGTAGAAAATGTCCCATGTAATCCCGTTCTGATAAAACGTGGACTGTATCACCCACAGACAAACACGGACTCGCCCAAGCTCTGTCTATTTTTTCTTCCTTTAAAATCTGGGGACGGACGGCAGCAAAAGGAATCTCACCAACTCCAATTACCGCCACGTCTCCATTTACCGAAATGATTTCGTATAAGTCGCGGTTGACAAGAAACGCCCCGCCAATATACGTTTTTGCATATTTCTCTCCGCGATAAATATAAGAACTGCGGATAGAAACAACATCTCCCTTTTGCATCCCTAAAATCCTCTATTCCTTATTCAATTTCCCATTCGTTCATCATTTTTTTGTACAGAGATGCTGCATACGAGTTTCCGCCATACTCTGTATATAATCTGAAGATATGACTGAGCTTCTGCGCTTCTGGCTCTGTCAGAGTCTTATTGTCCTTTCCCCGATTATACATCTCTTCAATATGTGCCCCCAGCAACTCCTTATTTGCTTCTTTGCATTGGGAAATCCCACTCTTAATGTCTTCGAGAGACTTGCTCAGTTTTTCTCGAAACGCTTTTGTTTCTATAGAATCTCTCTCAATGTTCTGTTCAATCTTTGTGATTTTCTTTTCCGTCTCGTTGACCTTCGCTTGTTTGCGAACAAATATTCCAACCCGCCCGGTGATCTTGCCAATAACCAATCCGCCAAGCGTAATTACAGAAAGTGCGTAGCCAACAAGAGATCCAATGAATTTGACGATCTCAACCGTGTCCATAATAAAGCCTCCATAATCTGTATGTCCGATTCAACAAGATAAGAAATTCTTCGCGCGTGCAATTCTTTTCAAATCCGTATGAATCATTCTCGTCGGGGAAAATAATCCCCTCTTTTATAGCCCACTCCTTGCTTTCCGTCAAATTCTTTTTTTCTTTCTTACTCACCACGAGCGGATTACGATTGAAGAGGTTTGTATAAAGCGGCTTTTCTTTCTCTATCAAGCGATATTTTTCTGCCAATTCCGCAAAAATGTTCTGGTTAACAATGTAATTGCGCCCGCATCGCATCGATTTGTACGCCATAATTACATTGTTGGATTCCTGTAAGATCGCGGCTGACCGCAAATCGATCTTGGCAAGTTTGGAGATTGGCTTATCCAAATATAGCCAAAGCGGGAATTTGTATTTGTCTAAATACCGTTTATATAATAAATCCGTATAAACAATCGGAACATATCCGGCGGCTCGAATCAAAGAAACCGCTACGTTTACATTCGCACAGACTTGTTTTGGATCATGCTCCCATATTTCCGTATCGAGCCAAATGCCGACAAAGAAGTTGATCCTGTAATCGTATTTCCGAATCCGATTCAAAAAGAAACAAATCTCTTTACGTACATCGGTCACTTTATGCGCCCGGATTGCATGATAAGCACCAACCCGGACGCATCCGTTGTCCATTTCCCGCATCCATTCATTGAATTTCGGGTCTTCTTCCATGCCAATAGAAGCCCGGAGCATTACGAATTGAATAGAGACTTTCCATACGCTGTCCCACCTTAAAACGTCAGAGTCACTGGAGAGATCGATTCCCATTACGGAATAATCCTCATATGTCATTTTGCTTTGGATTCCTTACCGTTAACAATCTTAGACATCGAACAGAGCTGGTCAATGAGAGCGCTGACCACCTCCATGTCAACCGGATAATTGATGGTGGCCGCCGTGGATTCCACCATACCCATCACCCATTCCTTCTTTTCAGCTCCGGTAGCGAATTTCTCTTCCGCTTCCTCCATGTAGCCCATGATGAGCGTAACAAGCTGCCCCCAGTTTTTCTCCTCGATCGCTTTCTTTACATACTCTACGAGCTTGCATACAAGCGGAATCGCCACTACCAGCCCGGACAGAATCGACACAATCACATTTACCCATTCCACGTTAGTCATGTTTTTCCTCGCTTTCTTTCATAAGCAGGAACAGCTTGTACAAATATTCAATAGCTTCCTGCTTTGTCAAATTGTTATTTAACTTCCAATTCCCCCGATTGTCGCCAACGAGCAGCTTCTGCTTGACAGCCCAATCCACACTGCTGCGTCCCGCAAATTTCGGAGTATTGTCTAAATTATGAGACAATTTCCGTATCCTCCTTGCATTCCGTTATTTCTTCCATTCCATAATGCGGATCATAATTTTTTTGAATCTTTGTCTTATTCTCTAATGCCGACTTGATGAGATAACTCACCACGCCACAGCTCATCGGCGCACCAATATATACCAATAAATCAGATATGGACGCAACTTCCGGGCAAGTGATCATCTGAATAATGCCAAAAATCATCCCATAGATCGCGCCTATAAACCAAAGAATAATAATCGCCGCCAATACCCGCTTGGAATATTCCTTTAAATTCTGTTTCTTCGCCATATCAAAAAGTGATGATCGTATTTACCTGACGGTTTTCAAAAGTAGTCTTTGCTTTAGAGCCGTTTTTATAATAGTAGCTCCCGCCGCCGTCAATCGCGATCACATCGTCAAAATGCTCGTCGCGGATCTTCTTCCACATCTCCATACCATAAATGTAATTCCGCGTGTACGTCCGTCCGGTGATGAGCCAAATCTCCCCGTCGCGCACCGCCAACCAGTGCCGATACGTAGCGTACATAGGGCTTTCATCCCACCCTTGTTCGCCTTTGACATATTTGTAGTAGTCTACATCGTCTCCGTTTCTGACCGTGGGAATACCGGAGATTGCATATTTACAGTTTGCCGGAATGTCGTTGCAATCTGTGATATAAGGCTTTCCAGTAGCCGGGACAATAAGCGTAGAGACTTTGCGTCCGTGAAGCTGCTTACTTTGATTGTCGTTGCATCCGATATAGAGTTTCTTCCCCACAATATGCGGCTTGATATATTCCCCGCCAATAGCAGGAACAGCGTCAATATCACAGCAGAGATTTGCTACAGGCAGAGTAAAATATCTGCCTTGCCCATCCTTGAATCCACCAAAGAAACCTCCATTGATATAGCGACTGTAATTGCCGCTCTTTTTCTTTTTATCCCAATACAGAATCTTGAAATTCTTGCAGCGGATAAAAGTCAGCCCGTCATGCTCGTATTCATCTGGATACTGCGCCTTTGCTGTTTCTTTCTCGGTATTGTAACTGCCCAATTGATTCGGAATACCGAGAATTCCCGTAGGATCAATGGAGACGCCATTTTTGCGCACTTCAAAATGTAAATGTGCCCCGGTGACTTTCCCCGTAGAACCTTCAATACCGATGGGATCCCCGGCTTTTACTTTTTGCCCGGCCTTTACGAGACGGCTTGCCAAATGGCAATAGTAAATCATTCGTCCGTCAGATAGGTCAAGACGAACGTAATTGCCCCACTGCGAGGTTCGATTGGAAGGATCTGTGACAATCATAGAGCGTGCAATTATGCCGTCCGCAACCGCCCGAACCGTTTTGTCTTTTGCATCCCCTACAAGATCAATCCCTCGATGCATTTCCCAATAGCCAAAAATAAAACGCCGACCATATGGCGACGTAACCCGAACCGTTCCTGTTTTATAAGGTAACATTATTCCTCCTAATTCTTATATGTAATCGTAAAAATATAACTCCCCTCAAATCTGTAGGACGAGCTCCGCACCGTTAGATTGGATCCCGTCTTCTGGTATTCTACGGCAGTGCTTGAGTTGGCTTGCGACATGCTTTCCTTGGTACCGTAGATGCAGATTCCAGAGCTGTCTTTGTAATTGTAATGCGTATACATAACCGTGTTGTTGTAATCCGGCGTCATCGTGTCAAAACGAAACGCTGAGATTGTCAGAATGTTCGTAGCATCCGAGATGCCGGAACAGATGTTGAATACTATGAAACTGTACGATGGACACACCGCCACTTGCGTCCTGCACCACTACAGGAAGCGGATGCCACTGTCCGTCCTTGCCGCGATATTTGAGTTTCCCGATATTCTGTAAAGTTGCCATGCTTCCTCCTTAACTCACAATGAATGTTCTGTATGTGTCATAGCACAAATACGTTCCTTTGACAAATACAGAAAACCCATATGAATCATCGTTCTTGAATATAACAAGTGGATGAGTGCCACCGCCTATTTCCGTTTCTACGGTAGAAAGAGAACTACTTGTGCGTATATAGCACGTCTTATTCGTTACGTCAAAATAGATTGCTTCCACACTGTCCGGATTGCTTGCATTGGAAGAATCATACGTTCCGCTTGTTGCCGTAGCAATGCACATAACGTATTTCACGTTCGCTATTTTGACAGAAAAATACGCGATCCGATGATAGTCAAAGGAACTGTCCAGAGTGCTGTTCCACGTCCTGTCTGACGTGATGGATAAGACATTTGCTCCATCTCCTGTATACGACCCAGCCACACCAAAAATGGATATGCCGTTTTTAATATTTGCCGGAATGAGATTGTTGTCTCCCTTGATTACAACGTCACCGGTGCAGTATTTCTCGGTGAGAGATACCGTTTTCGATTCCTTTGTTGGGGTATATTCCCCGCCTAAATATCTGGTGATGGTATAGCTTTTTGTCGTTGTATCGCTTGTGCTGATGTAACCGCTCGTTTTTACCTTAGAGGTCGCTGTAAACCTGCCTAACTTTTTATCAAAACTGATGGATGGCGTATCAAGCTCACCCGTGGTTGTAGATGTAGATACGTTTACAGTAACCTTTCCGGAACCGTTGTGGTATCCTTCCGGAATCGTAACCGAACCATTGCTTGTCTTTGTAGAAGTCCATGCGCCATGGTTGGTCATGGTACCCGTCTTTTTTGAACCGCCAGAGTAGAACGTTTTGCCCGTCAGCACATCCGACGTAGCCGCGTCGCCGTCAGTGGGAATCGTAGTAGAGCTCGGCACATTCACCGTGACTTTACCAGAACCGTTGTGGTACCCTTCCGGAATCGCCACACTACCGTTAGAAGTAGCTGTGCTGTTCCATGCTCCTTTATTCGGCATCATACCGACTACTTCCAGCCCGTTCGCGCCGACAATGACCTTGCCGTATAAAACGTCGGATGCCCCGGCAGTGACTCCAGATAAATCAATGTCGCCTCCAGAGGAACCACCATCCGGGAGCGACTGCGCTTTTGTTTTCAACGCATTGAGGAGCGTCG
>ERZ779643.105-NODE-105-length-79681-cov-21.106649_pt1 | contig 79681 bp, 66 predicted proteins | sample MGYA00511564_ERZ779643 | MGnify/ENA primary metagenome ERZ779643 (study PRJEB29588, sample SAMEA2147114) | human gut metagenome | biome: human gut; feature: human-associated habitat; material: faeces | place: Denmark | collected 2008/2010 ...
CCGGCACGGACGCCGGGCGTGTATGCCCAAAGGCTCTGCACGATGCAGAGCCAACTAAGCATACACAGCCCTTCACCACGGGGAAGGGGTTTTCGGCAAGGATGCCGAAATAAGGACACACCAAGCTTTAAGCATGGATGCTTACAAGTGGTCGAACAAAGTCGGTGCAGGACGCACCGACAACAAACGACCACGATCGCAGAGACGCAAAGCCATCAGAGTGTCCTAAAGGGGATAGGGATAATAAATCAGAAGTTAATTTCAAAAACAGGCTTTTCCTATCCTATAAGCTGAAATTACAAAACTGAAATTACAGCACCCTCCCCCCACCCTTTTTATAACAAAAACACAACATAATTTACTGTTAATCTCAAATTTACTTAAATTACGCCCTTAATGCTGTGTAATGCCGTGAGTTTCAATAAATTTTCACATACATTTTAGGCATAATGCACATTGACATTAAAAAAGTGAAATGTTAAAATAGGTGTGTAAAGTTACATAAGTGTGTAACAAAACGAAAATAAGTTTTATAGGAGGATTTTTCCAATGAAGTTAAGAAAAATCATGGCTGGCGTTGTAGCTTCTGCTCTCGCAGCAAGCACATTAGCCGTAGCAGCAAGTGCTCAGTGCCTCACAAAGATTGAAGGCACAGAAGCAGCATTAAGCACAGGTACAGGCGAATGGCTCATTCAGCTCTACAACAAGGGTAATGAAGCTGAGGGCAAGCCCGCAACTAAGCTCGACATCGACTACTCAAAGATCGCTGCTCTTACATTTACTTTCCAGGTAAATGAAGAAGATAAGGAACTGTGGGACGGTACGATCGGCGGTGCTGTTGTATTATCATGCAACGGTGAAAAGCTTGGCGTTCAGAACGATCCTAACCCTGCAAAGGCAGCACTCTACAATAAGTATAACTGGCCCGGTTGCGAATTCTGGGGCGTTCTTGACGAAGAGTTACTCGGTCCTGTAGGCGAAGGCTCTACATTAGATGATACAAAGCCCGCTAAGACAGAAAAAGTCGGTGATTACACATATGCTGTCACAAACGATCAGCTTGTTAACCCCATCGCAGCAGGCGACGTTTCTTCTATCGAAGATATGGGTTGCATGCAGGTTGCTCTTCAGGAATGGAGCACCGGTATCGCAGCAGTAACAGTTATAAAGTGTGAAGTTAAGGATGCAAGCGGTAACGTTCTCGTTTCATTCGATGAAAAGGGTGTTCCCACAATCGGCGGCGCTTCTGATACAACTCCCGATGATACACAGGCTCCCGATGATACAAAGGCTCCCGATGACTCTCAGGCTCCTGCAACAGAAGCTCCCGCAACAACAGGCGATTCTACAAAGCCCAACACAAACACAGGTGTTGAGAGCGTTGCAGTAGTAGCAGGCATCGCAGTTCTCGCTACAGGCGCTGTTATCGTTGCTAAGAAGAGAAAGTAATTTCGGCTTTAAGCAATAAATAAGCAATTTATCCCCCGCAGCTTCTGTGGGGGATTTTTGTCGTTTCTTTCACATCCGCACTATCCCTTGCCTCCCTTGTCAAAGGTGAGGTGCTGTCGCCCGAAAAAATTCGGGCGACTACCGGAGGGATTGCTTTTCTACCGCACCCTTTCCGTTTCTCAGACACCTCCGTTAACAATCCCTCAATAGTTAGCAGTGCTTCGCACTGCAACAGAAGCTCACCTTTACACAAGGGAGCTAAAGGTGATAGTGCTTTACCAACCATTCCAAAACCGCACTATCCACTTGCTTTGCACCAACACCCTTGCCTCCCCTCGAAAAAGGGGAGGTGGCACGGCTGTAGAGTTTTTTCGCTTGCTGTACAGTATTCAAATAGTCCTGCTTTTACAATTCTGAAACTATTCCGAGCCGTGACGGAGGGGATTGTGAATACTTAGAAGCTTTTATGTTGGCACTCCTATCAATTTCAATTCCCTTCACCCCACACCAACCCTCCCAAAACCCTCACCCCTCAATTTCTCATTATTCCCCATCCAACATTCATTTCCTCCCTGTATACCCTTGACAACTTCCGCCGATAATTCTATAATAAAAGCAGTAACTTCCATATCAATATAAAGGTGTGATGTAATGAACTTCAAATGGGATAAAAAATATCTCTACTGGGGAGTGACCGCATTCCTCGTTATCGCCGCCGCTATCGTGTTCTTCCTCGGTCTGTCACAGATTAAAGAAATACTCGACAGCATCTTCTCGTTCCTGTCTATACTGACCCCCGTCCTGTACGGCTTTGTTATAGCATATATTCTATGCCCGATAGCGACTTTCATCGAAAAGCCGTGCCTGCGCAGATTGTTCTATACAATACAGGACAAAAAGCGCGAAAAGTTCGAGCGTGAACACCCCGGCGAAGAGCCGCCGCCCAAGACCTTCCCCGTCCGCAAGGTCGCAAGAGTTATGAGCGTGGCTATAACTATGATTCTTGCCCTGCTTATACTCACAGGTATAATCTGGGTACTTCTCCCTCAGCTTATCGACACTATCACTATGCTCGTAAACAATATGCCTGAATACGTTACACAGATAAGCAACTGGGTATCGCAGACCCTCAGAAACTACCCCGAGGTAGAAGCTTATGTCCTCCAGTTCACTGGCGGCATTTCCGATATGCTCAACAGCTGGCTGTCAACCGAGCTTCTCCCTCAGATGAACAATATATGGAATCTGATTTCGTCCAACGTCATGAACATAATCAGCGTGTTCATGAACCTCCTGCTCGGCTTCGTTATCGCCATCTACTTCCTCAACAGTAAGGAGCTTTTCGCCGCTCAGTTCAAAAAAATCCTCTACTGCCTGTTCAAGCCTAAGGTCGCTACAAAGATTATCAACAGCACCCGTGAGGTAAACAAGTCCTTCGGTCAGTTTATCACAGGAAAGATACTCGACAGCTTTATTATTGGTATGGTCTATGTACTGCTTATGAGCATCTTCAATATGCCCTATGCCGTACTCTGTGGCGTTGTTATGGGTATATTCTGCATCATTCCCTATTTCGGACCGTTTATAGGATATATCCCGTGTATGCTGCTGCTCGTCCTCGTTGACCCGATCCAGTGCATCTATTTCACCATTATGGTCGTTATCATCCAGAATATTGACGGTAACGTCCTCGCCCCGAAGATTATCGGCGACTCGACCGGACTTTCGAGCTTCTGGGTCATCTTCGGTATGCTTGTCGGTCAGGGCTTGTTCGGCTTTGTCGGTCTTATCATCGGTATACCCCTGTTCGCCGTTGTATACAGCTTCACAAAAAACAGGGTCAAAAAACGACTCGAAAAGAAAGAACTTCCCTCCGACTCAAACGTGTACCGTGACATCGACCATATAGATGACGAAACAAACGAGCCGGTCTACTTCCCTCACCCCCCTTATATGAAAAAGGAAAAGGAAAAGCACGAGTTTAAAGATATAAAGAAAATCTTCGTCAAGAACAAAAATTCCGACAGCAAAAACACGGATGACAAAAAGCAGAAATAATGTTATAATTTTGCAGGCTATCAAAAACTATACAATTTTAAAGTGGGGTTTGGGGCGTAGCCCCAAGCGGGGTGAGGGCGGCAGCCCCACATTCAGCCCCGGCACGGATGCCGGGCGTGTATGCACAAGGGCTTTGCACGATGCAAAGCCAACCAAGCATACACAGCCTTTCACGGGGGAAAGGGGGCAGGGGGATAGGGATAGTAAGTTAGAAGTTTGTTTTCAAAAACAGACTTTTTCGACACGCTGGGCGGAATGTGGCTTCACATTCCGCTTTGCTATACCGATTTTCTTGTATGCAACGCAAAGTAGCACAGAAAAACAACTATTGTAAGCATATGTTTATTGCGGCTACTCGAAAAACAGGGTACGATATAGCTGTTCACAAAAGCCAAACGAAAACAGGAGGATGACAATATGGATTTCAGCGAAAAGTTAAAGCAGATAAGAAAGAGCGAGGGCAAGTCGCTGTTTGGCTATTTTGACAATTTTTGTTGGGTATGTTTCACAAAATATTAGGGCAAACCTTGATTTTTGCATAGTATATGTGATATTCTAACAATAGAGAATGTGTTTCTTTATTAAAAATAAAACGGAGGTACTTATGAAAAAGAAAAAGCATTTATTCACTGTTTTACTATTAGCAATTTCACTACTCTCAACAAGCATACCTGTATATGCACAAGGAAACGGAAATGCCGATAACGAAAACAGCACAAATGAAGAAAGCTTTGAAGAAGCTGACAGAAATCTTATGAAAGACTTATTGCCGGGCGATCTGGATCTTGTTGAACTGTCGAATAAGGAGCTTGAAGACTATGAGATACCCGAAGTTATATCTGCAAAGGATATAAAGGAAAAGGAACACGCAAACCGTTTATTTGCACAGGAAACAGATGATTATTCGATAGTGTATCAGAATAAAGACGGCTCAAAAACAATGTACTATTTTGATGAGCCTGTAAAGTACACCGATGAAAACGGTACTGTGTGTGATAAAAGCACAAAGCTGTCTGAATCGGACAAAGACGGTTATGCATTTGTAAGTGCGGATAATAATATAAACGTATATATGCCCGAACAGCTCGACAACGAAACAGGCATTATCGTTAAAAGTGGCGAATATACCATAGAAATGTCACCTGTCGATTCGGATAAGGCGGATGTATCGGATATTATAACCGAAACAGAAAACAAATATGACGAACACGACATAGTTGAATATACCGATGTGTTCGGGGTCGATACAACAATAGAATACAGCGCACAGCTCAACGGGGTAAAAGAAAATATCATACTTGACCGATACAACGGAAAGAACGAATTTTCTTTCGATGTTGATACAAACGGTCTTAGCCTTAAAGATGAGGGCGGCTATTTTTCAATTGTTGACGGTGAAAAGGAAGAGATAGTCGGTACTGTCAGTGAGGTTATATTATTTGACAGCTCAAACGGCGAAAACACGATAGTACCGCAGGGATATGTTACGGGATATACGGCAGTACAAAACGACGATGGAAGATATACAATAACTATAACTCTTGATAACGAATGGCTTGAAAATGAAGCCGTATATCCGGTTGTAATAGACCCGACAATCAAAATCAACACGAGCGGAAGCGGAAGTTCAAAAACAATACTTGACGCTCCTGTATACAGCAAGAAGAGCACGACAAACTTCGGTTCGTATTCTATAGGTACAGTAGGTTATCAGGACAGTACATACGGTGCAGGCAGACTTGTAATGCGATTCCCGGGTCTTGACAGCAATGAGACGTATAAAAGTCTTAAAGCAAGTGAGATAGAGAGCGTTAAGTTGTATATGTATGAGGGTACGGGAAATTCCGGCACTTCTACATTGCAGGTAAGATTTTCGCTTAATGATTCAGGTTGGAGCGAAAGTTCGCCCATATACGCTAACACAAAAGCAAACGGTAAGGTGATGAGTACTACTACAATAAAAAAGAGCGGTGTTTGTTCTTTTGATTTTACCGAATTAGCAATAGCAAGCAAGTATGCCGGATACGATATAAAAAAGGGCATAGTTATAGCCAATGCCAATGAAACAAATGCGTCACTACGCCGCTCTTTCTATATGACTGAGTACAGCAGTTCCAAACCGAGAGTTGTTGTAGAGTGGAATCCTGTTATTGACGGTATGGCGTATGTGTTTAAGACGGACAGCGAAAATTGCATAGCTTATGATGGAACAGGAAACGTGTCGGAAACATTTATTGCAACAGTTCCAATATATAATACTAAAATTTATTCCGATAGCAGCCAAGCTTGGATTGTAAAAAAGTCAAAAAGCGGTGGTTATATTTTATATACATTAAATGGTGAAAATGGCGTACAACCTGCGTTGTGTACTACCAATGGATCAAATGTCATCACATCAAAGTGTACTAATGAAATAAGTGCTTATTACAACTGGGAGTTTGAAAAAATAACTAACAATACATACTGCATGATAAATATGTATAACAATAAGTGGTTATACAAAAAATCGAACGGACGTTTAGGATTAACCGACGATTCAAGCCAAAGGCTAATTTTCACAAAAGTAAATAGTAATTATCCATCAAACTGGGATGGAAAATATTCTGGACAAACGAATACATATAAACTTAATATCATATTCAATAGTCAGGCAGATTATAACAGCTTTGCTAGCTCCGCGGAGGCATGGAATGATATAAGTGATAAAATATCTGTGAAAGCATATCCACCTAATGTAACGCCAACTTCGGGGTTAAACGTTTTTCTGTCACGCAAAAATTTAACTACCTCAGGAATTGAGGATGTTTATTATACCACTTATGGAATTTTTATTCCTAACTCTTCGTTAAATAACTATCTTAAAACAAATAACGACATTAGAAAAAATCTATTAGAAGATTGGTCAAGCGGTGTAATATTTATAAATCAAGATAACGGCAGTTTCAACTCTTTAAATTTTACACGTCAAAAAGCAGTGGTTATGCATGAAGTGGGTCATGCATTAAAATTGTGCCATATAGATGAAAAAGTTGCCCCTCGAGAAAGCGCATTTACGGCAATGTCAATAATGAGAGGACAACATTCAGATATTAATGACACTATTACTTTGTATGATAAGTTAAGCTTAAAGAAAAAATGGGGGTAAATTATTATGAAAAAACTTACAAAAACAACAGCACTGATCTTATCGGTGCTTATGCTATTCGGCTGTACAAGTAACTCTGCAAACGGCGGCGTAGGCGATACTACTCCGCCTGTGGAAAATTCGGTTACCGACAGTAAAAATGAAAGCAAAACCGAAAGCTCGGCTACAGAAAACAGCTCTGCAACTGATAATACAAGCAAGGAAAGTGAAGAAAACCTTGTAAAGAATATCGAGGGGTATCAGACGTTTTCTTACGATGCGGATAAATATGAGATTACAAACGACTACATATATTGTAACATACGTTATTCCATATATGATATGTTTACTCCTGTTGAGCCGAATCTTGATGACTTGTATAAAGAAACGACAGACGTTAAATCATCGGAACTTGTAGCGCTCAAATGCAGAGTTGCAGGCGACAGTTATGTTATCAATGACGGTAAATGCGGTGAAACGTTGATTATGAAGCCGTTTTTATCTTTAATCTACACGCCTGTTGTTATAGAAGAAGTTGTCGATTCCAATAACGGAAAATGCTTGTATAATAAAGGGGATATATTATATATCAGTGAATATTATCATATAACAGAACAGTATAACGACAGAAGCTTAAATTTTGTGCAAACAGCGGAAGAAAATCTGAAAGCTCAATTTGAAAATAAGTCGGGTGAGTTTGACAGCAGTAAACACAGTGAAATTGAAAAAAAATATTATGACGGGAAAATGGAATATTACAACACTTTAAGAAGTGGAAACGGAAGATATATACATACAACGTGGAATCCTGTTTTATTGCAAAAGGGTCAATCTTATCTGATTTTTGCCGACAATGATACTACTGCGAATGAAGTTGACGGAAATATTTACAATAATGCTTATCCTATCGTTTTTGATTTAGAGCAAAGTGAACCGTTTGTATTCAAATCAGAAAAGGAAGACAACGGAGTGTTCAGTGCAAGCTATGCATACCGTTATCAGTGGAAGATACTTAAAGAAAAGTACGGGGAGCATTTCAAGAGCTGATTACAATTAAATAATGCACAGCCGTGGCGGTGAAGTCACGGCTGTTTTTGCACAACAGACTGAGTGATACCGCTTTATCCCTCATATCCGCCCCTCTGCGCAATCAATTATACAATATGCACAAAAGCGGCGCTCTAATTTTAGCCATTTTCATAGAAAAAAAGATTGACAAAATGCGCTTCAAATTGATATAATGATATTGTTAAAAAAATAACAAATGGGTAAACCGCCGACCCTGCGGTAAACTATAATAGCAGACCGCAAAAACGGTACAATAAGAAAGAACAGTTTAAAACATTCAGGAGGACAAAATGGCTAAGAAGCAAATCGTAAGCAACAAGACAGCTGAATCTGCTCCCGTAAGCCCGCTGATCGTTGACAATGTTGACGCTCTCAAGGCTCGTATGGCAGAAGTAAGAGCTGCACAGCAGGAATTCGCAACCTTTACACAGGAGCAGGTCGATAAGATCTTCCAGGCAGCAGCAATCGCCGCTAACCAGATGAGAATCCCGCTCGCTAAGATGGCAGTAGAAGAAACAGGCATGGGTGTTGTTGAAGATAAGGTTATCAAGAACAACTACGCAGCCGAGTACATCTACAACGCTTACAAGAACACAAAGACCTGCGACATTATCGAAGAAGACAAGGCTTTCGGTACAATGAAGGTTGCAGAGCCTATCGGTGTTGTTGCCGCAGTTATTCCTACAACAAACCCCACATCAACAGCTATATTCAAGACACTTATCTGTCTTAAGACAAGAAACGGTATCATAATCAGCCCCCACCCCAGAGCTAAGAAGAGCACAATCGCTGCCGCTAAGGTAGTTCTGGACGCTGCAGTTGCTGCAGGCGCACCTAAGGGCATCATCGCCTGGATCGACGTTCCTTCGCTCGACCTCACAAACGAAGTTATGAGAAGCGCTGATATAATCCTCGCTACAGGCGGTCCCGGAATGGTTAAGGCTGCTTACTCATCAGGCAAGCCCGCTCTCGGCGTTGGTGCAGGTAACACACCCGCAATCATTGATACTACAGCAGACATCAAGCTCGCTGTTGCATCAATCGTTCACTCAAAGACATTTGATAACGGTATGATCTGTGCTTCTGAGCAGTCAGTAATCGTACTCGACAAGATATATGACAAGGTTAAGAAAGAATTTGCATCACTCGGCTGCTACTTCTTAAATCCCGAAGAAACAGAAAAGGTAAGAAAGACGATCCTTATCAACGGCGCACTCAACGCAAAGATAGTTGGTCAGAAGGCCGCTACAATAGCTGAACTTGCAGGCGTTAAGGTTGACCCCAAGACTAAGGTTCTTATCGGTGAAGTTGAAAGCGTAGACATCGAAGAAGAGTTTGCACACGAAAAGCTCTCTCCCGTACTCGCTATGTACAAGGCTAAGGACTTCGAAGACGCAGTTGCAAAGGCTGAAAGGCTCGTTGCTGACGGCGGTTACGGTCATACATCATCTCTGTACTGCAACGCTGTTACAGAGCGTGAGAAGATCAACGAATTCGCCAACAGAATGAAGACCTGCCGTATCCTCGTTAACACACCTTCTTCACACGGCGGTATCGGTGACCTTTACAACTTCAAGCTTCTCCCCTCATTAACACTGGGTTGCGGCTCATGGGGCGGTAACTCCGTATCCGAAAACGTTGGTGTTAAGCACCTCATCAACATCAAGACAGTCGCTGAGAGGAGAGAGAATATGCTGTGGCTGAGACTTCCTGAGAAGGTTTACTTCAAGAAGGGTTCTATGCCTGTTGCTCTTGATGAGCTGGGCACAATAATGAACAAGAAGAAGGCATTCATCGTAACAGACTCCTTCTTATATCATAACGGCAACACAAAGGCTATCACAGATAAGCTCGATCAGATGGGCATTTCTCATACAGTATTCTTCAACGTTGCTCCCGATCCTACGCTTGCTTGCGCTAAGGAAGGTGCAGAACTGATGAAGCAGTTCCAGCCCGATGTTATCATCGCACTCGGCGGCGGTTCTGCTATGGACGCAGGTAAGATCATGTGGGTACTTTACGAGCATCCCGATGTTGACTTCCTCGATATGGCTATGAGATACATGGATATCCGTAAGAGAGTTTACACATTCCCTAAGATGGGCGAAAAGGCTTACTTCGTAGCTATCCCCACATCTTCAGGTACAGGTTCAGAGTGTACTCCTTTCGCAGTTATCACTGACGAAAAGACAGGCGTTAAGTATCCTCTTGCTGACTATCAGTTACTGCCCAACATGGCAATCATTGATACAGACAACATGATGACACAGCCTAAGGGTCTGACAAGTGCTTCCGGTGTTGACGCACTCACACACTGCCTCGAGGCTTACGCATCAATCATGGCTACAGACTACACAGACGGTCTTGCTCTCAAGGCTGCAAGGAACATCTTCGAGTATCTGCCCAGAGCTTACGCTGAAGGTCAGACAGATGTTGAAGCAAGAGAGAAGATGGCTAATGCTTCTGCTATGGCAGGTATCGCATTCGCTAACGCATTCCTCGGTGTTTGCCACTCAATGGCTCACAAGCTCGGTGCTTTCCACCACCTGCCTCACGGTATTGCAAACGCTCTGCTTATCACACACGTTATGCGTTTCAACGCAGTTCCCAACCCCACAAAGATGGGTACATTCTCACAGTATGATCACCCCCATACTCTTGAGAGATACGTTGAAGTTGCTGAATTCTGCGGCGTAACAGGCAAGAACAACGAAGAGAAGTTCGAGAAGTTCATCGCTAAGATCGAACAGCTCAAGGAAACTGTAGGCATCAAGAAGACAATCAAGGACTACGGTATTGATGAGAAGGACTTCTTAGACAGACTTGACGCTATGACAGAGCAGGCATTCGACGACCAGTGCACAGGCGCTAACCCCAGATACCCGCTGATGAGCGAGATCAAGCAGATGTACCTCAATGCTTACTACGGCGTTGACGAAACAGTTTAATCGCAAGCTCCATAATGTTTTAAACTAATATAGAGAACCCCCTCAGGCGAGAGCCTGAGGGGGTTCTTGCTTAGTCTGTAAGAAATCTTGACAAAGTTGAATTTTTATGATATAATACGAATACAATAAAAGTGCAGTATACTGCATTTTGGCTTGGTCGTTATGATCTGGGCCACCGCAGACGGGGACACTTCCCCGTCATTTTTTTTAGATTTATGATTGCGGGATAACGAAAAATGGAAAAGATATTAAGCGTATTTGTTGATGAATCGGGCGATTTTGGTAAAGTGAACAACGCTTCGCCTTATTACATCGTAACATTGGTGTTGCATAATCAATCGGAAGATTTAAAGCAGGCACTGGAACAACTCGAGAGCAGTCTGTCGTATATGGATCTCGACTTTTCTTATATACATACAGCGCCGATAATAAGAAGAGAGGTTCCGTATCATAATATGGCAATAGACGAACGCAGACAATTGCTTTATAAAATGCGTTGCTTTTTTCTTCACGCTCCGATAAAACATAATTCAATTATAATAGACAGGAAGACTGCGGGAGATAAGTTCGCACTGAGTACACAGCTTTCAAAGCAAATAAAGTCGTTTGTCAGCAAAAACTACGACTACTTTTCGTCTTTCGACAAAGTTAATGTGTATTATGATAACGGACAAACAGAGCTTAATCTTGTGCTTAATACTATCCTGTCTATGCTTTTGAGCAACGTTGAATTCAGGAAAGCTTCACCGGGTGAGTACAGATTGTTACAGTTAGCGGATTTTATATGTAGTATAGAATTGCTTTCGCTAAAGCAGCAGGAAAACAGACTAAGTAAATCGGAATCTTCGTTCTTCTATAAACCGCAGGAATTAAAAAAATCGTTTATAAAGACGATAGCGGGCAAGCGTATGTAACAAATCCTGCCACACCCCCCTCAGGCGAGAGCCGGAGGGGGTTCTTGCTTTATAAGTGCGGTTCACTGAAAACTTGGTCGGATTTTCTGGTAAGTTTTCAGTGGGATTATTATAAAATGCAACAAAAGATGCGTTGTGTGTAACCCCGTTACACAAACATTGTGCAAAATGCACCACAAAAAGAAATCGCTTATATCTAAAATTCACTAAAATTGAAGATTAGCACAAAAATTAGCAATTTGGCTATTGCTTTTTTGAATGCGTTGTGGTATCCTTAGGATACAGAAAACACCAAGGGCAACAGAAAGGTGCTGAGAAGAAATTCTTCGGCATATATTTATTCTGAAGACCCACGGGGAATTTTGGATTTAACGGCGCAGACCGTTAAACATAAAAAAACTTTTACATTTTTCAAGGAGGTAATTTCCCATGATAAAGAAATTACAGAAACTGAAAGCCAAGAAAGGCTTCACACTCGTTGAGCTGATCGTTGTTATCGCTATCATCGGCGTACTCGCAGCTATCCTGATCCCCACAATGCTGGGCTTCGTTACTAACTCAAGAGTAACATCTGCTAACACAACTGCATCTGAAGTTCAGAAGCAGATCAACCAGTTCTTAACTGATTCTGATACAGCAGGTTACGGTCCTCTGAAGGGTACAGCTACTACAACAATCGCAATCGAAATTTCAGGCGGTACATGGAACGTTACAGTAAGCGATCCTACCGCATTCAAGACAGGCAACGCTATCACATGGACAGCTTCAGGTACAGGTACAGCAGGTGCTACAAAGGTTGGCGTTACAAACGCTACAGATCTGTTAGCTATCAACCTTGCTGACTTATTCCCCTCAGTATCTAACGGTGCTATCAACGCTAACGTAATCAGCGGTAGCTGCACAGCAGTTTGGTACACAGCAGATGCTTCTACAGTAGCAGCAGTTACAGGTGCTCCCGGATTCGGTGCTGACGCTCAGCACGCTTGGGCTACAGATCCTTTTGCTTGGGATAACAGCACAGCAGGTATCACAACAGACGGTTTCACAGTAGGTACAGCTCCCGTTCTGTCACTTGGCTAATCTTCTGATTAACTTAAAGTACATATTATCCCCCGGCTCTGAGTCGGGGGATTTTTGTGTGCTGTATAAAGTTCATGCGGTAAAACTTTCTTAAATACTATTGATTTTTATATAAAGGTATGGTATTATTAAACTAATAACTTAAAATCGGAGGGGTCATGAGAAAATTCATATCATCAAAAAACTATAAAAAACATAGGATTACGAAAAAGGGTTTTACTATAATAGAACTGATAGTAGTCGTAGCGATACTCGGTGTACTTGCCGCAATACTTATTCCTACATTGCTCGGAATAACAATAAGAGCGACTGTGGGTTCTGCGAATACCACAGCATCGGAACTGAAAAAGCAGATAGGCTACTTTCTGACAATGGCGGACGCAAACCGCAAGAACTATATGCTTATGGGGGAAGATTGTCGAGAAGTATTTACTATTTCCGTTGTTGACGGAACGTGGTATATTGATGCGGCGCAGAACCCGTCAGCATTTTCTCCCGACACAGTGACATGGGGAAATGCCGCAACAGTAACGCAGGCGACCAATACTGTCAATTCTCAGTACGGCGAAGAACTTCTCGGAATGTATCTGCGTGATGTTTTCCCTACAATATCCAACGGCGTAATAAGAGCCAACTGCATAAAAGGCGTGTGCGTGTCGGTGTGGTACACGCCCGATACGACGAATATCTCCGATATAAACGATGTTCCCGCTTTTGGAACAAGCAAGGCGTGGGTAGACGACAACGGCGATGAGATCACAAAGTATCGTTGGGACGGCACTACCGCAGGAGTAAGTACGGACGGCTATACGATAGGTACTGCACCTGCACTTGATATAGGAGCATAAAATTACATAATGTCTTACCCGACTGTCCTCACAGTCGGGTATATCTTACTATGCCGAAAGGAGCGGATATGGCGTACAGCGAACTTATAAAGAACTTTGAGAAAATACGTTCATATATGCGTGAGTTCTATGTATTCGGCTTCAAGAGCAGAAACGGGTACGACAGGAAAAGCGCACGCTCGTATGACGATGAACGGCGCAGGGTAGAAAGCTGGCTCGGAGATTATATGCGTTTTGCAAAAACCGCCGAGGGCAAGAATGTATTTCTGTCGGTAGACAGCCGCACCGCCTGTAAAAACCCTTTCTACAAGGCGTGGAAAGCAAAGAGCTTTACGGACGGGGATATAACTCTGCACTTCGCAGTGTTCGATATACTTTGCGCTCCCGAAATAAAGCTGACGCTGTCGGAGCTTGTAGATGAGATTGATTCATTGTTGTCGGGGGATTTTACGTTTGACGAATCGACCCTTAGAAAAAAGCTCAAGGAATACACCGCCGAGGGCATCATCATAACCGAAAAGCAGGGCAGAAAGGTGCTTTACAGCCGTTCTCCCGATATTGATGTGTCACAGCTATGCGATGTTGTCGACTTTTTCGGGGAAACCGCACCGTGCGGTGTTATCGGCTCGTTTATCTCGGACAAATTACCGCCGCACGAAAAGCTTTTCACATTCAAGCACCACTATATCACGCAGGCGCTTGACAGCGATATAGCGGCTATGCTTTTTGACGCAATGCAGAAGAAAAGCTGTGTCACTGTGGAAAATCTCGGCAGACACAGCGACAAGCCGATGTCGGTAGGGCTTGTACCGCTTAGAATTTATATCAGCGCACAGAACGGCAGACAGCACCTTATAGCCTATAATATAAAGCTGAACAGGCTGTTTTCGTATCGGCTTGATTATATATCCGATGTGAAAATCGGCGAACCGTGCGAAAGGTTTGATAAGCTTAGGGAGAAGCTGAATGCGGCTGAAAGCTGTATGTGGGGTGTAAACGGCAGGCTTGATAAACAAGACACTCAGCACGTTGAGTTTGATATAAGAATAGCTGATGATGAGCAGTATATCGTAAACCGCCTTGAGCGTGAAAAGCGGTGCGGTACAGTTGAAAAAATCGACGATAACCATTACAGATACTCTGCCGATGTATTTGACACTACCGAAATGATACCGTGGATACGCACGTTTATCTGCCGTATAACAAGGCTCAATTTTTCGGACAGAACAGCTGAAAATAATTTTAAAGCCGATATAGAGAAAATGTATGAAATATACGGCATAGAAGATAACACGGCTGACAGCGGAGGTGAAAGCGATGATATTCAGTGAGCTTTACTCGGCATATTATAACACGGTCGCAAGGATAATCACTGCCGCATTCGATAAGAATACGACAGAGAAGGACCTTGACCGTATCGTGAGCGAAAACGCATTTTCTGAAAGCGTGCTGACTATAATGCCGTCGCTTAAAAGCGGAAAGTGGAAGCTGCTTGACAGCAGTTTAAAACCGCTTTTAAAGCACGAGCCGACAATGCCGCTGACATTGCTTCAGAAGCGCTGGCTGAAAGCCGTATCGCTTGATAAGAGGGTGAGGCTGTTTGATGTACAGTTCCCCGACTTATCCGATGTCGAACCGCTTTTCACCGAGGACGATTATAAAGTATACGATAAATACTCGGACGGTGATGATTTTGGCGATGAGGGCTATATCGGTCGGTTCAGGCTGATATATTATGCCATAAAGAACGATCTGCCGATAATCGCAAGGCTGAATAACCGCTATGGCAAGGAAGCAACGCTGAGATTTTTCCCCAAAGGTTTTGAATATTCTGAAAAGGACGATAAGATAAGAGTAATAATGGACGGCTGTAAGTACAGACAGTTAAACCTCGGCAGAATTATAAACTGTCAGCTGTACACAGGCACAGGTCGGTGGAACGAAAAGCCGGAAGCAATGCAGATAAGAGAGCTTACCCTGCAGATAAATGACGAGCGGAATGCGCTTGAGCGTGTAATGCTCCACTTTGCACACTTTGAAAAGCAGGCGGAGCGTGTTGACGATAATAAGTATCTGCTTCATCTGAAATATTACGCAACCGATGAAACGGAGATTGTTATCCGTGTGTTGTCCTTCGGCCCTTGCGTTAAAGTTATCAGCCCGGATAGCTTTGTCGGATTGATAAAGGAAAGACTGGAAGAGCAGAAAAGGTGTGGGGTGAAATGAATTTTCAGTGCAGAAAGTGAAGCAAATTGCCGTCACTCTTGTCATGCTCGCTCCTCCCGTTGCACCAACCCTTGTCATTCCCACAACCATTGAAAAAGGACAATAATCCCTTTGCCACGCACTAAACTTGCCTCCCCTCGAAAAAGGGGAGGTGGCACGGCTGATATAAGTTTTTGCCTTGTGGCACAGTATTCAGATAATCCAACCTTTATAATTATGAAACTATTCCGAGCCGTGACGGTGGGGATTGTGATTGCTCAGAAGTTTTGAGGATAGGAGTGCTATCAATTTCAATCCCTACCGTCTTGACGGCAGATTGATTTGACGATTTCTAAAGTCGGATATATCGCACAAAAACGTTGTAAAAATATAGCTTGCGCCTTGCCGTCAATCCACCTCCCCTTTTTCGAGGGCGGGCATGGATGCCCGAAATTGAACGCCCAGAGTTTTGCAGGACGCAAAACCAACAGAGCGTTCATTGAAAGGCAAGGGTGTTGGCGATATGCTGTAGCTTCGATGATAACGGCAAAATTGCAATTTTGGGTAATATAGCAATTTGCCTTTAATAAATCATATTAAAGCTGCGAACAAATACAGTTCGCAGCTTTTTTTCCGTGAAAAACCAAATCCCATCCTGTATAATAAACTCATGCGATGAAGGAAAGATTCACCGCAGACAAAAGGCACTGACAGCAGTTTTTATATGAGGATAAAAACAGTGCCTTGCAGAATGTTTAAGGCACATACACAGTGCCTTGTAAAGACGCATACAGCAGCATTTTACGCCTGTGTTTTTTAAACACCATTTTTGCCGACCTGACGGCGACACAGCCTTACAGCTTGTTACAGTGCGGTTAAAGTCCGTGCATCCATTTTTAATTGCGTCTTGTTAACAGACAGCGTCCCTGCCTATTCCCATCATATTTTTTATAAGGGACGTTGTTCTTATTTTTTTGAGAAAGGAGAGCAGAGATATGCTTGAAATCAAAGGGAAAATCAACACAGCAATATGTTACGCAAAAGTAGTCGAGGACGAAGCGATAGAACAGATACGCAGAATGTGCGACTATGAGTTCACCGCAGGCTCAAAAATCAGAATAATGCCCGATGTACACGCAGGCAAGGGTTGCACTATCGGCACGACAATGACGATAACCGATAAGGCAGTACCCAATGTCGTAGGTGTGGATATCGGTTGCGGAATGTACACAGCAGAGCTTGGAAAGGCGGAAATCGACCTTAGTAAGATAGATGAAGCCGCACACTACATACCGAGCGGAAGAAATGTATGGGACGGACGTTATGAACGTTTTGACCTTACGGGACTTCGTTGCTACAGACATCTTGAACAGGCAAAACGGCTTGAAAGAAGCCTCGGTACGCTTGGCGGCGGTAATCATTTTATCGAGATAGACGTTTCCTCGGACGGTAACAAGTACCTTGTTATCCATTCGGGCAGCCGTAACTTAGGTAAGCAGGTAGCTGAGTATTATCAGAACCTTGCAATTGAGCTTGCGTCCGGTAAGGGCGAGCTTTTTGAAAAGAAAGCAGAGCTTATAAAGACATATAAGGAGCAGGGCAGACGCACCGAAATTCAGTCCGCATTAAAGGCAATGGAAAAAGAGTGGCAGGCGAAAGTCCCCGATACGCCCGCAGATCTCTGCTATCTTTATGATAATTACCTTGAGGATTATCTTTATGATGTCGAGATATGTCAGCGCTTTGCAAAGCGTAACCGTGAGCGTATGGCTGAGATAATCCTTGACAGGTGCGGACTTACTGCCGTGTCTGCGTTCCATACGATACACAATTACATTGATACCAAGGAGCGCATACTCCGCAAGGGCGCAATTTCCGCAAAGAGCGGCGAGCTTGTGCTTATCCCGATAAATATGAGGGACGGAAGCGTGCTTGCAAGAGGAAAGGGAAATCCCGACTGGAATTATTCCGCACCGCACGGCGCAGGCAGGATTATGTCGAGAACAAAGGCTAAGGAAACGCTCGACATTGAGCAGTATAAGAAGAGCATGGAGGGCATATACACGACCTCGGTCAATAATTCAACGCTTGACGAAGCGCCTATGGCGTATAAGTCACTGTCGGATATTATTGATGTCATCAGAGAGTCGGTAGATGTTATCGAAGTGCTGAAACCGATATATAATTTCAAGGCGTGTGAGTAACCTGCTCTGCGCCGCAGAGGAGGAAATCACAATGCTTGAACAGTTAAAAGAAGAATCAAACATGACCCTGACCGAAAACGGCGCAGCGACCTACATAAGCACAAAATCGCACTGTCTTGATTTATTTTCGGCAATAGGAGCAATCCGCAGCAGCACCGAAAAAGATATTATCGACCGCTTTGTTAAAGCGTATTCAGAGGATAAGAATCTTGCCGTAAAAACGCTTTTCTTCGCCCGTGATGTCCGTGAGGGCCTTGGCGAACGCAGAGTGTTCCGTGTGATACTGAACTATCTTGCAAAATGTGAGCCTGAGAGCGTACGCCGAAACATAGAATACATCGCTGAGTACGGCAGATATGACGATATGCTGTGCCTTATCGGTACGCCCTGCGAAAAGGACGCTTTGCGGTTTATAGAAGGTCAGCTCAAAAAGGATATAGCGTCTGACACGGGCGTGTCGCTTCTTGCAAAATGGCTCCCTTCCGTCAACGCATCAAACAAGGAAACGGTACGCACTGCACGCCGTCTTGCACGTCTGCTCGGAATGAGCGAAATGCAGTACCGTAAAACAGTTGTCGCACTGAGAAAAAAGATTGATATAGTTGAAAACCGCCTGCGTGTGCAGGACTATACCTTTGACTATTCAAAACTGCCCGCTCTCGCAATGCTGAAATATTGTGGTGCGTTCTATGAAAACGACTATGACCGCTACTGCGAGTATATCGACAATGTGAAAAACGGCAAAGCGAAAATGCACACGGGCGTACTGACCCCGTATGATGTTATCGCTCCGTGCTTCAATTGGCGTTCAGACGGGCTGTCCGCAGAGGAACGCAACGCAATGGACGTGACGTGGAACGCCCTCGAAGATTTCGGCAACGATGAAAACGCTCTTGCCGTGATTGACGGTTCGGGTTCGATGTATCCCAGAGCAATCGCTGTTGCGCTGTCGCTCGGAATATATTTCGCCGAAAGAAACAAGGGCAGGTTCCATAATCATTTTATAACCTTCTCTGAAAGACCTCAGCTTGTCGAAATAAAGGGCAGTGATATTGCAGGAAAGGTTGAGTACTGCCGTCGGTATAGCGAAGTCGCAAACACGAATATATCGGCTGTGTTCAATCTTTTGCTGAAAACCGCCGTAAAGTATAATCTTCCGCAGGAAGAGCTTCCGAAACGGTTATACATAATCTCGGACATGGAGTTTGACAAGTGTGCTGATAACGCAGGCAAAACAAACTTCGAATGTGCAAGGAGAAAGTATGCCGAAAAAGGATATACGCTCCCCGAGATAGTTTTCTGGAATGTTGAGAGCAGAAACGTTCAGCAGCCTGTCACAATGAACGAGAACGGTGTTGCGCTCGTTTCGGGCTGTTCGCCCAGACTTTTCTCGATGGTGGCAAGCGGTGAGCTTAACCCCTACAAAGCTATGCTCGATACGCTTACGTCTGAGCGTTACGCTCCGATAAGCGCCTGATATTACCGATAATTCCACATTTCCTATACGAATAACCGCCGTTTCTCATAACGGCGGTTTTGCTTTTATATGAAGAACAGCGGTACCGGAAAACCGATACCGCTGTCTGAAGGAAAAGATCTTCGTCACATTAAACGTGACATTAAGAAAAACAACTGTAAGGAGCTGTTGCTTTTAAAATTATTCTTTTACTGCTGTAGATGAGCCTATTTCCATAGTACCCTTCTTCATAACGTAGTCGTACTCTTTGCCGTCAGTACCCTTGAGCTTGAAAGAGAGCTTGTCGTTTTCAAGCTTTACGCTCATCTGAATCTTGTCTGTGCTGCCTACTTCCATTACTTCTGCACCGTTGCTCTTGTACTGAACGTTGTGTTCTTCCGTAGCGGTAACTGACTTTATTATAACCTTATCATCTGTGAATGTCCATACGGATGCGAATGCTGATTCGTCAACGCCAAGCTTAGCCGCATAGTCTGCTATACTTTCGCCTGCGATAGTTTCGTAGATCCAATCACCCTTCATCTTATCCTTTGCCGAGCCTGAGCAAGCTGCGAGTGCCATTACCATTACTGCTGCCATTGCAAGCGCAATGACCGACTTGATTACTTTCTTCATAATTATTCCTTTCTTTGCGGTATGTCCGCCTCTGATTATGTAATATCGGTTGTTTTTCCAACCTTAACAAATTATACTCACCGATATGATTTAATTCAATTGACTGGCGTAAATCGGTTGCATTTTGGCATCAATCGGTTCAGCCCTTGAAGAAGCTAGCAATGTTGAAGCCTGTGGGCATAGGCAGGGTGAACATATAGATTGTTGCGATAACAAATGCGACAAGAGCGATAATTACCACAGCATATTTGTTAGCCTTATGATTGAATGAGCCGGCAATACCGAGTAAGAACAGTACAACGCTGTAGATGACCGTTACAAGACCGAATGCGTCACCGTTTGAATTATCCTTCTGACCCTGTTCAAGTACCTCCTGCGACTGTGCAAGAAGCTCGTTTGCTTTTGTGAAATAGCTGTTGACATAATTCTCGTCAAAGAAGGGCGAGCTCATACTGTTTTCCTTTTCGAGCCACGCAAGTATAGTTGCCTGAGGATCGCTGCTGCTGTTGTCGGCAGTGTTCCAGTCAATCTTTGCCGCCATTGTTTCACTCACGTTCTCCGCCATCTTGTAGAACAGCTGGTTGCACAGCTTTGCAAGCTCAGCCTCGTTATTATTGTTCTGCGCAAAGACGATTTCAATCTGCAATGAGCTTATATCGTTCCAGAGTATCATATCCTGATTCATCTGCTGAACGCCTGCATTATATTCCGAGTTGCCCTCGGAAGCAAGATTGTTGCTGGTGGCGTAGTTGGTAGCCTGATTTCCGCCGTGAAGCGAGCCTATCCAGCTTGCCCACGCTGTGAGCAGGGCGGTAACGCCCAGCATTATTACTATTATAAGCTCGGTGAGCTTGTCCATATCCGGCTTTTTTCTGACAGCAGTGTCGGCTGTCTTTTTTTCGTTCTCGTTTTCCATAGGAACTTCCTGTTTAATGTTTTGCGATAAATATTATAACAATAACGTTCAGCTGTAACAACAAATTGGCTTTAATCGGTGCAAATCGGGCTTGAAAAGGCATTGCGGGGCAGAATTTTTATTGCACAAAAAGCGGAAATATAGTATAATCATAACAGTACATAATTACAGCGATGTAAACCAAGCAAAGCGGAAGGTGCATAACCAATGGATCTCAGAATAGCAATTACGGACGACCTTAACTCAGAGCGTGAAAAGCTGTCATCGGCAATAATCGCTCCGTTTTCAAAAGTGGGGCTGAACGTAGGCAATATAGACGAATATACAAGCGGCGAGGAATTGCTCAGGCAGTTTTCCGCCGGCAGATACGATCTGATATTTCTTGACATATATATGGGCGGAATGAGCGGCGTAGAAACCGCCAAACGTATCAGGACGCTGGATAAGAATGTTATGCTGGTGTTTGTCACCACAAGCAACGAGTTCGCAAGCGAAAGCTATGCGGTAAAGGCAAACTTCTATCTGCTGAAGCCCGTAAGGGCGGAAAGCATAAAACAGCTTGCCGAAACCGTAGCGCAACAGCTTAAGAATACGGGATGTGCGGCGGCGCTCCCCGACGGTACGGTGATACCGCTGTCTTCGCTTGTCTATACCTCGTGTTCCGGACATTATGTAAACGTATTTCTGGTCGGAAATGAGCCGCTGAAGATCCGTACCACGCATAAGATAATGGAAGAATCGCTTTCAAAATACGAAGGAGTGATCTCCTGCAACAAGGGCATGCTTGTGTCGCTTGCAAATGTAGCCCGTATTGACGGTGAAAATTTTCTGATGATAAACGGCGATACCGTTCCGATAAGCCGCCGTAAGATGACTCAGATCAAAAACGATTATACACGTTTCGTTCTGAATCGTATTCACAGCGAATTTGAGAAAGATCAGGTGACGGTCAGATGAACGAGATGCTGAGTAGATTTGTAAACGAGGCATTATCCTGCCTTATAATAGTACCTGCAATGGTGCTTTGCTTACTGCCTATGAAGGATAAGATGAAATATTCCATCAAAAACGTCCTTCCGTTGTTTTTAGGCGTGCTTGTTATGGTGACGGTGATAGTTTCGGGCGCAACGGCATTGCTTCCCGTAGACCCGAAGGTAGTATTCTATATTCTTCTGGTGCCTTTGTTCCTTGCGTACAAGGTCATTGTCGATGCGGATATTGTCAAATGCTTTGCAACGTTTCTGTTGTCGTTTACTATAATGAGCTTCTGTAAGAACTATGCCATAATGATTGATGCGGTTATACATCCTGAGCTTGGAACGCCGTCCTTCAGCACTGACGGCACATTGATACAGCTCGGAATATCCTGTGCAGTGACCGCCGCTATTGCTTATCCGGTAGCAAAATACGGCTCTCATCTTATAAACGGGCTTCCGTACAGAAGGGTATGGCTGATTTCGATAGTAATGTCGCTTATGTTTATCGGATTCAATTTTACGGTACAGCCCGTGCATTATCAGACGCTTTATCTTAACCGTGTTTTTCTGGTTTATATCCTGATAACAACGCTTATGTTCATTATGCTCGTGCTTATGTATACCGTGTTTTATTTCATAGCGTCCGCTTTGCTGAAAGCCGGCAAGGACAAGGAGCATATAAGCGTGCTTGAAATGCAGAAGAAGCAGTATGACGCCCAGCAGAAATATCTTGAGGATACCTCACGCATACGTCACGATTTCAAGCATTCAATCATTGCAATAAAGACGCTTGCCGAGGACGGCGACATAGAGGAACTGAAAAGCTATCTTGATAACTATATCGATACGTTCCCGAGCAGATCGCCCATGCGTTACTGCGGAAACTATGCGCTGAACGCTCTGCTGTGCCACTTTGAAGAGCAGGCACAGCAACACAGCATTACTCTCAGATTGCGGATTGATGGCGATAACAAGGAGACTGCGCTGACCGACGACGAGCTTTGCTGTATAGTCGGTAACATACTTGAAAATGCGGTAAACGCAAGCCTTATGCTTCCTGAAAACAACGATCGCAGAATCTCACTTTCGGTAAAGGCTGACGATGCGTCAGGCAACCTTTACATAGTAGCTGAAAATAATTTTAACGGCAAAGTGCGTTGTGAGGGCGGACACTATTATTCCACCACCAAGGGCGGTAACGGCATAGGGCTTGAATCGGTGCTGTTCACAGCCGAAAAACACGGCGGTACGGCAACCTTCTATCATAAGGACAAGGTGTTCTGCTCCGATGTGGTCATACCGCTAAAATAAGCTAAAATAAGGCAGTATAAGAATAAGCACCCCCCCCGTTCAATTGAACGGGGGTGCTGTTATTATTTATTCTGCCGATTAAAGCTCGATAACAATATCATTCTCAGCCTTTAAGATGCTGTCAAGAATGAGCTTGCCTTCAATCTTTTCACCGTTTACCGTTACACTCTTAACGCCGTGTTCACTGCCGTTGGGGTTCTTAACGGTAACATTCAGCTTCTTGCCTCTGAATGTCTTCTTCATTGTGTATTCCTTCCACTCTGAAGGGATAGAAGGATCGATTACGATACCCTTTGTTTCGGGGTTAAGACCGAGGATACCCTCTGTAGTACCTACCATAACGGTAGAAGCCGTACCTGTCAGCCAGTGTACATGAGCACGACCTGCGAAGGGGCTGTCCTTACCTTCAACGAACTGACCGTAAACATAGGGCTCAAGAACTCTGTGCTCTGCGTTCTCGTTGTAGGTTGCGGGAGCTGCTTCCTTCCAGTACTTATATGCACGGTTGCCGTGACCGAGCTTTGACTCTGCGAGTATCAGCCAACCCTGAGGCTGTGAGAAGATACCTGCATTTTCCTTTGTGCATTTGTTGAAGCACTGCATAAGAGCACCGTCAAAGCCGTGCTTGACATAAGGAGGATACATAACCATTGCGCCGTAAGGAGTGTTAAGCTCTCTTTCTACGCTGTCCATAGCCTTTTCAGCCTGCTCCTTGCTTGCAAAGCCGGAGATGACTGACCAGGACTGAGGATTGAGCCACATTGAAGCCTCGGGATCTGTTCTCTGACCGATAACAGTGCCGTCTTCCTTGTAGCCTCTTATCCATCTGTCCTCGTTCCAGCAAGCTGAAAGTATCTCATCGAGCTTAGCCTTTACTTCATCAAGGTACTTTGCGTACTCTGCATCGTTCTTTTCAAGAGCATAAGTCTTTAAGATCTTTACTGCGTAAACAAGCTGGAATGCTACGAATGTAGATTCGCCCTTCTTGCCAAGACGTAAGCAGTCGTTCCAGTCAGCGTGAAGACCTGCTGGCATACCGTGGTTGCCGAGGTGGTTCATCGAGAAGTCGATAGCTCTCTTTAAGTGATCGTATACTGTGCCGGATTCGCCGTCGTTTGCATACGAGATAACTTCGTCAAGGAATGCGTGGTCGCCGCTTTCGGAGATGTACTTGTAAACTGTCGGGAACAGCCACAGAGCGTCATCTGCACGGTATGAGGGGTGACCTGTCTGCTTAGCGTATACGCTGTTTTCGTCGTTTTCGTCGGGGTGGTTTTCCTGTCCTGCCTTGTGATCGTACTTAACGAGGGGCAGACCTGCGCCGTTTGTAACCTGAGCAGAGAGCATGAATACGATCTGCTTCTTTGCCATTTCGGGAGCAAGGTGGATAACGCCCTGAATATCCTGTACAGTATCACGGTAGCCGAAGCCGTTTCTCAGGCCGCAATACTGGAATGATGCGGCTCTTGACCAGATGAATGTGATGAAGCAGTTGTAAGCGTTCCATACATTTACCATATTGTTGAAGTCTGCATCGGGAGTATTTACCTGCAGATTGTCGAGCTTTGAGTGCCAGTAGTTCTTAAGTTCTGCAAGATCCTTCTCTACAGCGTTCTCATTCTCGTACTTAGCGATGATAGCCTCAATTTCAGCCTCTGTCTTCTGACCGCCGAGAACATAAGTGAGTACCTTTGTTTCGCCGGGCTGTAAAACGATGTCGCTCTGGAGTGCGCCGCAGGAGTTTGTATTGTAGTTTAAGTCGCCCTTTAAGCCTTCTTCAATGCCCTTGGGGTTGTTGTATGTTCTGTAAGAGCCTACGAAAGCGTCACGGTCGCCGCAGTAAGCGTCAACCTTAGCAGAAGCAAGACCTAAGAAACGTCCGCTGTTGGGGTTGTATATCTCATTCTGCATCTGGTGGATATACTTATTCTTGAAGTATGTTCTTGTGATGAACAGGGTGTACTGGAGGTTGACCTGATCCTGCTCGTAGTTGGGATCGTTAACGAACTCGCAGTAGCCTGTAACGCTCAGCTTACGGGGCTTTGTATCTGTGTTGGTTATCTTTGCAGCCCATACTTCATAAGTAGCGTCCATAGGAACGTAGTATGTAACCTCAGACTTTATCTTCTTGTACTCCGAGGTGATGACAGTGTAGGCTGTACCGTGACGGCACTCGCTCTTGTAGCTGTCGAGGGGCTTGCATACGGGCGCCCACGAAGCCGACCAGAAATCATTGTCCTCAGCGTCCTTGATATATACATATCTGCCGGGCTGATCGTTGGGAACAGCATTGAAACGGTAACGGATAACACGTCCGTTTGCACCGGATTTAACGAAGCTGTAGCCGCCTGCGTTGTTTGAAATGATAGCACCGTATTCGGGTGAGCCTAAGTAGTTTGCCCACGCCGACGGAGTATCGGGTCTTGTGATGACATATTCCTTGTTTTCAAGGTCAAAATGTCCGTAATTCATCAGAAAGTCCTCCTTGATATTATATTCCCCGTAAACAAGCTGTTTCACGGGTTTTAAATTCCTTTGCGTAACTTCATTATATCAGTAAATCGTTTTCATTTCAAGGGCGGTATTATGCACAAATTTAGCTGTCTGTTTTTGTGCAGTATTGCTATATCACCGATTGACGTCCGACAGATGAAATTTATCTGTGAAAAATACTGAAAATTACCGCTCATTCCCCTGTTTACAGTATTTTAACATTGATTTTACCGATTTTAAGTAGTATAATTATTCAAAGAAAAATAAAAAGAACAAAAGACAAGAGGTAAACTTATGAACTGGGCAATTATTGAGCAGGTCGTTATAATGGCTCTGCTCGCAGGCGTCGGCATACTCTGCCGTAAGCTGAAGCTGCTTGACGATGCCTGCACCAAAAAGCTTTCAACCGTTGTGCTTAATTTCGCAACACCTATGGTTATTCTGGTATCCTATCAGAAGCCGTTCGACCCCGAAACGCTGAACACACTGCTTTTATCGTTCCTCATAGCGATAATAAGCTACGTCATAGCGTTTATACTTGTTCCGCTGATAATACGCAGTAAGGATAAAGAGGGACAACTGATAGAGCGATTCAGCTGTCTTTACTCAAACTGTGCCTTTATGGGCATACCGCTGATACAGGGCGTGTACGGCACTGAGGGCGTATTCTGCCTTACGGCATACGTTACTATGTTCAATATCTGCTCGTGGACGCACGGAGTTATTATGATGAAGGGCGGTAAGCCGAACTTTAAGCAGATGCTGAAGTCGCTGTTATCTCCGAGCATCATCGTTACGATAATCGGTATTATCCTGTTCCTTTGCAACTTCACTCTGCCGAATGTAATTCTTGAAACGGCACAGCACCTTGCAAACATAAATACACCTCTCGCAATGATAATAGCAGGCTCAACTATAGCTACGGTAAAACTGCTCCCTGCGCTGAAAAAGCCAAGACTTTACTACACCTGCTTTGTAAAGCTGTTCCTGCTTCCTGCACTGCTTACGGTTATCTGCCTTGTGTTTAAGATAGATCAGACCGTAGCGGGCGTAAACATACTCGCTACCGCCTGCCCCGCCGCTGCTATGTGTACAATGTTTGCCCTGCTTTATGACAGGGACGCAGGCTACAGTGCGGAGATATTTGCGGTAAGCACCATACTTTCGATGGTCACACTGCCGCTTACACTGATGTACTATACGGCGCTTGCAGGGATATTTATGTAATTTAAGCATTATTAAAAGGAGCATATCTCATGACAAATATCACAACAGAAACCTGTGCCGCATTGCTTGATATACTCAGGGAGAAGAATCCCCTTGTACATTGCATAACAAACTATGTTACCGCAAACACCGTCGCAAACGGACTTCTTGCGGCAGGCGCATCTCCCGTTATGGCGGACAGCCCGCTTGACGCTGAGGATATAACCGCAAAGGCATCTGCGGTACTGTTCAATATGGGTACGCTCAGCAAGGACAGGCTTCGTGCAATGCTGATTTCCGCACAGAAGGCGGCGGATATGGCAAAGCCGATAGTGCTTGACCCCGTAGGCGCAGGCTCTACAGACAACAGACTTCGCAGTACAATGCAGCTTCTGCGTCAGTTCAGATTCGCCGCAGTAAGAGGCAACGCTTCCGAAATATCCGCACTGCTCTCGACAAGCCCAATTACGATGAAGGCGGAAAAGGGTGTGGACAGTGCCGAAACAACGCTTGAGGACAAAATATCGCTTGCAAAAAAAGCGGCAAAGCGTTACAGCTGTACCGTTATGGTAACGGGCAGTACAGATGTCATAGCAAACGGCGGCAGGGTAGCGCTTGTTTCAAACGGTGTGCCTATGATGAGCAAGATTACCGGTACGGGCTGTCTTGCGTCCGGACTTGTGGCGGCGCTGTGCGGCTGTACAGAGGACAGCTTTGAGGCGGCGGTAACAGCGGCGGCGCTTATCGGAACGGTAGGCGAAATTGCGAGCGAAACCGCAAAGGGTACAGGCTCGCTGTATGTCGGTATGCTTGACACGCTGACGAATATTACTCCCGACATTTTCACACAATACGCAAAGATAGAAAATTACACAGGAGAATAATTAGATGGAAGATCTGAATGAGATCCGTGAGTTTTTCGCAAAAGACCGTTTTGCTACGGAAAACGGCGCAGTGATCGAAGCTGTAGGCAAAAATACAGCTACAGTCGGTATGAAGATAGAACCACGCCATCGCAATGCCGCAGGAATAATAATGGGCGGAGCGATTTTCACCCTTGCAGATTTTGCCTTTGCGGTAGCGTCAAACCACGAAAAATTAGGCACTGTATCGCTAAACGCAAATATAACGTTTTTAAGAGCCTCCAAGGGCGATAAGCTCATAGCAACGGCTGAATGTGTCCGTGACGGAAGAACGACCTGTTATTATCGTGTTTCGGTCACCGATAACACCGGTGCGCTTATAGCCGAGATTACAACAAGCGGATATAAGACAAGCTGACTTGAGCAAGAACGCAGGGCAGTTTTCAAAGTATAATACTTTTTAGCGGAATATGCTTAACTCCTATTAAATCTCAGTTGCCGTCAGTCATAGATTTTATGCCGTTTTACGCCATTTTCCGACCGTTATACGCCACACTGTTGACAAAAAAGCGTGAGTATGGTAAAATGTGACTGTGTTGCAGCGCTGAGAAGTACTGTAAATACGGTTATATTTTAAGCTGATCGGATATAGGAGGATTTTATTATGAACAAAACTGCGGCAATACTTATTGCGTTTTTCCTCGGCGGACTTGGCGTTCACCGCTTTATGGCAGGAAAAATCGGAACAGGCATTATCTGGCTTCTCACAGGCGGATGCTTCGGTATAGGCTGGCTCGTAGACCTGATTCAGGTTTGCACAGGCAAGTTTACAACTAAGGACGGCGCACCCTGGGTAACAGATTAATCTGTAAATGACAACTCCCGACTTATGCTGAGCATAGGTCGGGAGTTTTTCTTTATCGGTCGCTGACGCTGTATGCGATCTTCTTTTCGTCAAGATAGTCCTTGACGGCATTGAACGCTTTGAGTGAAGATTTTTCATCGTTTATTTTTATTGTCGCACCGGCTTCAAGCCCGTCTATTTCCGATTTTAATTCTTCGATGCCGATTTCGTGATTATCGACAAAATACTTGTCCTCTGAAACAGTTATCTCCAGCGCAAAGCTGTCGGTGTTGCCCGGATTTCCGCCCTCGGCGGATATGTTGCTTGTCTGCGCTCCCGATGAATTATCCGCACTGCTTACGTCAGATGCCGTATCTGCTTCGGAAGACGTTACCGTTTGTTCGCCGTTTATCAGCTTGCTGATTTCGGGATAGCCGAAATACACCAAAGCGCCGCATGCGGCAAGCAGGAGTATCACAATAATAAATTTTTTCATATTATACCTCTTTTACTGTGCTTCGATAAAGCTGATGCTGTTTTCCGACAGCTTGGCTTTAAGAGCTTTGTACGCCTTAAGAGATGAGCCTTCATCGGCTATCTTTACGGGCAGATTCTTGTCGAGCGACTTTATGCTGTCGATAAGCTCGTCAAGGGTAACCTTTTTGTTATCGTATATGTATTCGTTGCCCGACACGGTAACATTGATATATTCAAGCTCCTCGACGACCGATACGGCGTTTGAGTTATCCGCAACACCGGAGCCTTCACCGTCACCGTTTCCGCCGCCAAAGCCGAAGCCCTTGAACGCAAATACCGCAACAACCGCCAGAGCGGCAACAACTAATAATATTATAAGTCCGACAGGTACTGCACCTTTATTATTTATCTTTTTCATTTAAGCTCCTTCGTATCAGCCCACAAAAACCGAAACATCGGTTTCCGAGTAGAATAGATGCGTATATTCGCTTTTCATCGTGTTTATTATTTTCATGGTGTCAAGATATGCCGAGGTAGTTCCGCTTTCTGTAGCGTTATACGAAAACTCTATAAGAATAGTATTATCAGCGGTGTAGCCCTGCTCCTTGAACAGCTCCCGAACTTCATCGGTCATTACGCTTATATCGGCTTTTGGTATTTCCTTTACTATCTCTTCACCCTTGGCAAATTTCAGCGTCCAGCTGTTCTCGCCGTTCATATCAAGATGCAGCTTAAGGTTCTTGTTTTCGCTGAAATCCATTATCGCATCTGTGTTTTCGCCGCTTCTGTCAACGGCAGAATCGGCCTCTTCAAGCCGTTTGTCCGCCTGCTCGTTTTTCTCCTGTGCTTCACCGAGAAGCTCGTCCGCCTTGTCGTTTTTCGCTTTGGCTTCTTCCAGCTCGGCACTTACCTGCTGCTGTTTATCTTCAAGATCTTTCTTCAGATTGTCTGTTTCCAGATTGCTGAAGATTATAAAGAAGAACAGGATAATCATTATAACGTCAAGCAGGGAAGTGAAGTCGAGGATTATCTGTCGTTTCTTCATTTTTTACTGCTTTCCTTTTTGGTGTAGTGGCTTTTTACGAGAATATCAATTTTTTCAATCGCTGATTCTACCGTTGTCTGAAAAACCGAATTCAGCACCTTGAAAAAAATCGAGAACACAAGACCCCATGCGGTAGTGTCAAGCGCTAAGAAGAAGTTTGCTTTCAGTTCCTGTGTTGCTCCGCCCGTTATATTAAGCGACAATAACGCAAGCACCGTTCCGAGCATACCCAGCAGAGGAAATATTGATACAAGCGCAATAAAAGCAGAGTAGCAGAAGTTTATCCAGTTGAACGAGGTGTTCTTATAGTCGATTTCGTTGTTTACGCTCATACTTTTCAGTATCTTCCTCGACCATACCACCGATATGATAAGAAGGGTAAGGCACACCGGGAACAAGGTAAATATAAGCGGTGACACGAATGGTCCGAAATTTTTCAATGCGTCTGTTAAAGCTCCCATAGCCCTTACCTCCGTCTTTCGACAAAATCCTTTGAATTTCTACATAATTATATCACCGACAAAGTTAAAAGTCAATTAAAAGAAAGTATTTCATTTTGTAGTTTTACGGGATCATTCCTGAACCGATACACCTATATCGGTCAGTGTTGCAATTGCCCTCTTGTCTGTCTGTGCAAACCGCTGTGACAGATACCTCAGAGCCGCACCAAGCTCTCCGTCCGGTCCGCCGTACTGCGACAGGATATAGCTTGCGAGCTTCGGATTGCGGTTTTTGATGACGACAGGTATCTGCGTCCTTTTTTCAAATATAAACATAAGCCCTCCTTATAATATCCACTGACCGCTCAGCCAGTCCCAACCGCAATCTTTTCCTGCACACGAGGCTCTCAGCGGATAGAATTCGTTCTCAAACGCACAACGGCACGCTTCGGTCTGCTTCACTGCCTCACGGTACAGCTCGAGAGCCTTTTCATCGTCCGGGTGTGTGTCGAGGAACAGCTTTAAATCCTGTGCATAGAAGTCTGCGGCGGACAGCTGTCTTAACAGCTGAGAAGCTCTTGACGGCAGATTATACGCCATTGTAAAGCCCCCTTTCATATTCATCCAACGTAATGTTAAGTTCGGGGAAGACAGTTCCCGCTCTCATTGCCGTTTCGGGATCGTACAGCTTTCCGAGCCGCTGGAACGGTGCGTAAGCATATCCTGCCTTCTTTTTTACAGGAATACTGCCGTCACTTTCCGTGCAGCAGAAAAATCCGTCCTTGTTCATATTCGTTTTGCTCCTTTCATTCGTGTTTTTTCGGCTTTACAGTACATTTTATGCGTATTTGCACCTGTATGTTACAAATGGGATATTTTGACATATACATAACAATGGTATCTCAAAAACAGCATTGACACCGCCGCAAATGTGTTATATACTGTGTCTGTCAGACAGATCCTATACGATTTTAACATCTATAAAGCAAGGGAGCTCGTGAACGGGCTGAGAGGGAATTGCAATTCCGACCTTTGAACCTGATTTGGATAATGCCAACGTAGGGAACGGTTGTTTTAGTGCGCATAAAAACATCGGCTCCCGCAGACAGTGTGGGAGCTTTTTTGACGGACAAAAGAAAAGAGGTATTTTGTATGAATAAAAAGGTAAGTATTCAGAAACTCGCAATTTCAGGCGTTCTCATCGCATTAGCGGTAGTGCTGAGCGGATTTTCGATCCCGATAGGAGCGTCAAAGTGTTTCCCCATTCAGCATATGGTAAACGTGATAGCAGGCACACTGCTCGGACCGTGGTACGCTGTGGGAATGGCATTTGTCACATCGCTTATAAGGCTTATAATGGGTACAGGCACACTGCTTGCTTTCCCCGGAAGTATGGTAGGCGCACTCTGCTGCGGACTTGCTTTCAGATACATTTTCCCGAAATGGTCATTTGCTAAGCGTGTTCCGATAGCTTTCCTCGGTGAGATAATCGGCACAGGTATCCTCGGCGCTATGGCGGCTTTCCCTATTGCCACATTTGTAATGGGCAAAGAGGCGGCTTTATTTACCTACGTTATCCCCTTCGGCGTAAGCACGGTAGGCGGTGCGCTGATAGCATCCGTTCTCATGTTCGCCCTCGCAAAGACGGGAGTTATAAATATGATGTTCAGACAGACCAGCGAGAAAAAAGCGTAAACGTCCATAAATAAATCAAAGCCACAGAGATTATTCCCTGTGGCTTTTTCTTATTCACCTGAACCGCTGTCATTTGCCTGTTCATTCTTGTTATGATACTTCTTATGATACTTCTTTATCATAACCGCCGTAAGCAGCGATGTAAACGGCACGGTCAGCACAATTCCTATAGTGCCGGATATTCCTTGCATTATCTCAATACAGATATTGTTTGAGTTTATAAGCTGATAGTAGGAAAGATCGTAGCAGTAGTCGATCATCAGCGTGACTATCGAGCCGCCGACAAACGCAAGTATCAGCGTGTTGGACATTGTACCCATCATATCCCTGCCGACATTTATACCGCTCCTGAAAAGCTCCGATACGCTGAGCTCCGGCTTCTTTTCGTGTATTTCATCAATGGTTGACGCAAGCGACATTCCCACGTCCATTACTGCGCCGAGCGTTGAAATGAGAATGCCCGAGAACAGAAGTCCACCTATATTTATAGGTATATTCTGCCCGATAAACAGCAGACTTTCTACCTCGGATACATTATAACCGCTGATTCCGGCAAGCTGACCGAATATCAGAGCCAGTACACCTGCCACCAGCACTCCGAATGCCGTTCCTGCGATAGCGCTGACAGATTTCACATTCGCTCCGGCGACAAAGAATATCGTTATGACGGTAGACAGTACGCATATTATTGCCGCCGCCCAGAACGGCGAAAAGCCTCTGTATACAAGCGGAAAGTAAACGAAAATCGTCAGCACGAACGTAAGAGCAAGACATACCGCAGATTTTATGCCTTTTTTACCGCCCACCAGCCACAGCATGATTACAAACAGCGCAATAAAGGCATATACAACATACTCTCTGTCACGGCTGTAAACAGTCACAACAGGCTCTCCGCCATCATTGGCGCTGACTATGGCTACTACGTCAAGTCCTACCGTACAAGGCGCACCGAAAAGATTTCCGTTAGGGCTTATCGCACTCAGTTCCTTGCCTGCATAGCTTCCCGTCTTTATCTTTAGAACTACCTCCTGATTGCCGTACCGCTCGCCGTCTTCCTCAAGGTTATCCTTGGTGATTTTTGTTACGGTCGCTTTTTCAAACGTCCTGTTGTATGTCGATACAAGCTCTACCTTGTCGAATGAGTTGAGCAATACAATAAGCACCGCACTTAACGCAATACCGACAAGTGCTATTATATATCCTATGATTTTACCTTTTGTCAAATTCAGCTTATTCATCTTTATCATATCTTTCTGAATACGGTTATCCCCACCGCTTTTACACAGTGGGGACTTCCGTTATTTTATGTGTTTACTTGGAAGATTTCTTATTCTTGATAGCCTCGGGTACTACCATACCTGCCAGAGCGATTGCACTGAGCACCGAGAGAGCGGCAAAGGGAGCAACCGATACCATATTACCTGTGTTGGGGTTTGTGATGTTGTCGTCAGCCGAACTTGTGTCATCGGTCTTGCTTGTATCATCAGCCTTGCTTGTATCGTCAGGCTTGCTTGTATCGTCGGGCTTGCTTGTATCGTCGGGCTTGCTTGTATCGTCGGGCTTGCTTGTTTCGTCAGGCTTGCTTGTGTCATCAGGCTTTACTTCAAGAGCGGCAACCGCTTCGTTGAGATAAGCTGTAGCTTCTGCGATCTTGTCGCTTGTAGACTGATCGTCTGCGATGATTGTTTCGGCATTCTTGATAGCCTCGTTTACCTTGGCAACGCTTTCATCTGTGTACTTGTCAGCCTCAAGCTGTTTCTTTGCGGCTTCGACAGCCTCATTCAGTGCGGTTGTATCAGCCTTCTTTACGATTGTGTATGCAGACGAGCCTTCAAGCACCTTGTTTGTATCTGCATCGTAAGTTGTGATCGTTACTGCGGTTTCTGTCATATTGATTACCGAGTAGCTGGGTGTCCAGGTCTGGCTTCTTTCAGCTATGTAATCCTGCTGTGCGGGGATAAGCTCATAGTACTTTGAACCCGTAGCTGAGTTAGCCTCCATATATACCGTACCCTCAGGGTCAACTATCGTGCCGGTAACAAGGTCTGAGTTTATCGTGTAGCAGTTGTTCTGAGTAAGGTAATCCTCGCCATAGGCATTTGTTCTGTCGAACGCCGTATGCTCCTTGCCGTCACCGCTTAACTGATAGCTTCTTGAATATGTGTGATCGTGGCCCTGTAAAGCTACGTCAATGTCGAACTCGTCAAAGATAGGAGTAAGCTGTGTTCTTAAGATGATACCGTCAGAATCGGAGTGGTCAAGACCAGAGCCGTAAATATCCTGGTGGAACATTACGATTCTCCACTTCTTGTCCTTGTTTTCATTTACTGCCTTTTCGATTACATTTCTGTGAGTAGCACAGTTGTAGTTGTTCGTGTCGATCACGATGAACAGTGCATCGCCGTATGTGTAGTAGTAATCTGTGCCTGCGTTTGTGTGTCCAAGAGCGTAAGTTGTATCGTCAAGGTCGAATGAGTTTGGCATGTTGAAGTGGTAAGAATACTGATATGATCCGCTGTCGTGGTTGCCTATCGTGGTAGATACGGGTAATGATGCGAGTGCGGAAGCGCTAAGATAACCGGCATATTCATATTCTCTGTCGGCGTAGTTTACCTGGTCGCCTGCGCTTAACATGAAGCTGACCTCGGGGTGAGCCGCCATTGCGTTATTAAGTGTCTTGTTCCAGTTATAAGCGTCGTTTCTTGCGGCGATCTCATTCTTCATTTTTTCATTTTCACTGCTTATCTGATTCTTACATGCACCGATCTGGGGGTCGCCTACATAAAGGAATGAGAATGAATCGGGGTTGCCGGTCTTTACGCTTTCAGCCTTCTGCCATGCGCCGTTCTTGAATACCTGATAATAGTACTGCGTTTCCTTTTCAAGATTCTTTACGGTTACCTTGTTAGAGAAATAACCGTCAAGAGCCTCAATGTTTATTGAAACCTGTGTGCCGGTAAACTCTGTTGCGTCCTTCATATCCTCTTTCTTTGCGATTCTTACCTTAGGCTGTTCAACAGTCTTTGAGTACCACGCAAAGCCAAGCTGTGTTTCGTCTGCGCCTATGTTTACCGAAACCTTTTCGTAATCGTTCTTGACTGTTTCCCAGTCTGTTTTCCACTGTGTCCATTCTGTCGTAGCTCCCTGCGAACCGTCATTCCAGTGCTCTGTAGCGGCATAAGCTGTCATAGCCGCACTTGATACCATAATAGCGGCGAGTGTGCCTGCCATTACTTTCTTTCCTGTTTTCATGTTTCTCATGATGATGTCCTTTCATTTGTTCATTTATACCTCTTGTGTACAAGCCGATTATAACACCGTCAGAGAAAATTAATCACCAAAAGAATTTAAAGAGTTTGTAAAATGTGTAACGGCCTGCGTTTACAAGCCGTTACTTATATACCTATCCTTTTGTTATATACAGCCTCTTAGTCCCCGTATTCTCACAGAAATATCTGTCATGCTCCGCAAGAAGCATTGTCGGCGTATTCGCACCGAGCAACCGCTCAAGCTGTATCCTTGAAATAATATCAACGAAGTTCAGCGGTTCATCCCATATATAGAGATTAGCAGGCGTAGCAAGACTGCCCGCTATAAGCACCTTCTTTTTCTGTCCGGCACTGAGATTTTCCGTCCGACCGATAAGTTCCCTGCGTGAAAATCCGAGTTTAGCGAGTATCGCACGGACAAGTTCGGCATCAACACCGAGCCGCTCCGAGAATTCGTCAAGCGTTCCGCAAAGCCCACTTGTATCCTGCGGCAATACCGATATTTTAAGCCCCGGCGCTTTCGCTATACTTCCGCTGTAGCTTATATCCTCTCCTGCGATGATTTTAAGTATCGTCGATTTCCCACAGCCGTTTTTGCCCGACAGACACAGCCTTTCCCCGTAAGACAGCGTAAATGAAACAGGTTCGCATAAAGCGTTGCCGCAATAATTCGGCACAAGATTCTGCACCGAAAGCATCGTTGCCGATTTTGCCTTTATTGACGGTATTTTCAGCGTATCGATGTATTCACGGTTTTTCAGAAGCTCCGATTTTTCATCTATAGCTGTCTGCCTGCGGCTTTCCACCGCCTTCATACGTTTCATCATAGCTTTTGCCTTAGCGCCCTCGACAGCTCTCCTGTCAGGCGATTTCTCCGTTTTCGTCGGGTCAATCCCTATCTTTCTGCTCTCCGCTGTGTCAGCCCACTTTTTACTGCGTTCTGCGGCGGCTTTGAGATGCCCTATCTCGCTTTTCAGCTTCTTGTCACGCATAAGTTCGTTTGCTTCTTTACGGTCGAAATTTTCTTTCCACACGCTGTAGTTACCGTTTATTATTTCGGTATCACTGCGGTTTAATGACAGTATGTGGTCGGTGCATTTGTCGAGCAGGTCACGATCGTGCGACACGAGTATAAATCCGCTCTTTGTTTTAAGATAATCGCCTATCGCTTCTCTTGCGTCAAGGTCAAGGCAGTTGGTAGGCTCGTCTATCAGCAGGAAAGCATTATCACGCAAAAACAGCAGGCACAGCAGAAGCCTTGTCTGTTCGCCGCCCGACAGCGTACTGAACGGTCTGTACAGAATGTCGCAGTCCGTACCCATATAAGACAGCTCACGGATTACCTCCCACTCCTGCACCTCAGGACAGATCATTCCGATAAGCTCACTGCCGGTCACATTCTTGTCCTCTACATCAAACGGAAAGTACAGGAACTCTGCCTTTGTGTTTACCGCACCGTCGTTTTCAAGTTCGCCCGTCAACAGCTTCAGAAGTGTGGTTTTGCCACGTCCGTTCCTGCCGATAAGCCCCGTTTTCCACGTTGTGTCAAGCGTGAATGACACATTCTCATACACGGCTTCATCACAGCCGTCATAGTAATAGGTTAAATTGTTTACACTGATTATAGACATAATATCATACCCCTTTCTGTATCAAAAAAGCCGCAGGAACATACGCTCCCACGGCTTTTTATCCCGATCTTCGCATAAACACACGGCGAAAAAGGGCATAATACAAGACCGACAGCAATACATTCCTGCATTGCAGACACGAAACCAAGCCCGTTTCATCACCCGTATTATCATATAGGGCGGCAAGGGCTATAAGGGTATTTCGTTCTGCTCTTATCAGGAATTTGTACGCATTGCATTCGGTCCTTTCATTTTGGATTTTGATACTATACAGCTTGTTGAAAAACCTATATATCTTTTAAAAATGGGGTTTGGGGCGCAGCCCCAAGCGGGGTGAGGGCGGCAGCCCCACACTCAGCCCCTTCCCACGGGGAAGGGGTTAGGGATAGAGAATTTACTCTATTTTATAAAACAGATTTTTTCACAAACTGTAATATTGCATCTTCCGATACAAGCGGATTATAACACAGCTTACTTTATTTGTCAATAGGCGGACTGAAAATTAAGCTCGTCATTTGAGCGGTTTACGGCGAAATTTAGACGAGTTGACAAAAAATAACTTATATGCTATAATTTATTTTACAGGGATATTTTGCCTGTATTTTACTTAAAAGCCGAATGCGATACTATTAACGATACTATTAAAAGGAGCGATTCGACCGATGAAAATTAAAAACCGTTTTAAAAAAGCTGTGGCGGTACTGATGCTTGTCACAATGACCGCAATTTCCGTATGTGCCTGTGCCGATAAGAGCGGATCCGATAAGTCAGGCGAGCCTGGTGCGGTGCAGGGAAACTACTATCTTGACGCAGACAAATCAAAGCAATACATCAGCTTTAACGAGGACAACAGCTTCAGATTTGTCGGATATGATTTTGAAGTGCTCGCAAAAGACCTTGTCGGTGATATGATAGAAGATAAGACGGCTCTTGCCGAAAGGCTTGACGATGCTTATACATATCATTTTGATAAGGATACGAATGAGATTTGGTTTAACGTTCTGCAGTCCGATAGCTCCGATTCCGCTGAATTTGTGATTCCGATGCAGCTCGGAGGCGACAAACAGAGCGTGACGTTTCTGAATAAAACATATAAAATTGCACAGTAACAATTACGGCACACTTAATATACACGGTGTGCCGTTTTGGGTATCGGAGGGATAACTTATGGGCGGTATAATGTACCGGACGGAAAATCTTAATAAAAGCTATGCTGACGGTGACGGAGTGTGCTATGCTCTGAGGGATGTAAATCTTGATATAAGCAAGGGTCAGATGGTGGCAATTGTCGGCGAGTCGGGGAGCGGAAAATCAACGCTTTTAAATATACTCGGAGCGATAGACAGTGCAACCGACGGAAAGGTCATAGCGAACGGAAAAAATATAGCAGGTCTGTCCGAAGAACAGCTTAGCACTTACCGCAGTAAAACTGTGGGATTTGTTTTTCAGGCGTTTCATATCATTGATTGCTACACGGTATATGACAATATCGAGCTTCCGCTTATAATAAACAAAGTGCCGGGATCACAGCGTGACGATATGATCAGGAAAGCGGTCGCACGGATGGGGCTTGATGATAAGCTGAGAACCAAGTGCAACAAGCTGTCGGGCGGAGAAAAGCAGAGGGTGGCTGTTGCAAGGGCGCTTGTTCATTCGCCTGATGTAATACTTGCGGATGAGCCTTGCGGAAATCTGGACAGCCGTAACAGTGAAAGCATAATGGAACTGTTGCGTGGGCTTGTTGATGAAGATACTCTTGTGGTGATGGTCACTCACAGCAAGACAGACGCACGGTTGTGCGACAGAATAATTACGCTCAGTGACGGTATGGTGGTAAGCGATGAAATTATACGATGAAATAAGGCTTGCTGTGAGAGAAGGAAAAAAGTGTCTGCCTTATCTTATTATTACCGCACTTATGTTTGCGATAGTTTCTGCGGTTGCGTCCTGTCTGTTTCTGACAGCAGTGAATTTACGGCGGGATTATTACGATTATCTTGATAAACAGACGCAGGGAGGACACGAATTCATTGTAACCTGCGGTTATACTGCCGGTGTTAAGGACAAGCTGTCGGAGTGCGGCTTTGATAAAGCTGTACATCTGTCGTCGGCGGATTATGATGCCGGTATATATGTGTCTGACAGCGGAAAGAAAATCGGGCTTCTGCAAAATCTTCCGCTGTACTTCATTGATGAGCTGCTTAGCGAGTCTTCAGGCTTCGACTGTGAAATGATCGACGGAGAGGATATAAAACCGTGTTTCGATACTCCGGAATCTGACAGTATGTGGATAGATGAATACATAGCCCTTTCGGAATCGCTTGCCGTCGGTGATAAGCTGAGTGTTAAAAGTAAAGAAAAAACGATAAAGGAATACACGATAGCAGGAATATACAGCGGAGAGAACACATTTTTTGCGTATCCCGTTATCGTTCCGTTTAATTCATATTACGACAGTGCGGTTGCAAATAACCGACAGATTGACAGCGTTTTTTCATGCACGATAAACAGCATGCACCAATATGACAAAACGGTCACGGCGGCAAGGCAAAACGGGTTTGATATAGATGCAAGTGCGTTTGAAATGGGTATAACCGCTATTAACTATGCGTACATACTTTTTATCGGGCTGGCTGTTTTGTTTGCAGGGATAGCTTTCTTTTCTGTTTTAAATACATTTTCGGTAACAATAGCGAAACGCTCGCATATAATGACAAATTTCATACTGTTGGGGGCGAGAAAAAACAACGTATACGCAATATATTTTATCCCTTATTTTTCATCGCTGCTGCTCGGCGCTGCAATCGGATTTTTGCTGATGCACCTGCTGTTTTCCTATGTTTCATCCCTGACAAAAAGCCTGCTTTGTTTTGAGGTGGCTTTGGAAACAGCAAGCGGCATTGTGGGCATATCGGCATTCGCTCTCTTGTTTATAGCCGTACTTGCGGTTATGCTTTATTGCAAATTCCGAACGCTGAGCGGAATAAACCTCTCTGATACGGTAAGAGAATATGACAGATAACAGAAAGGCGTAAGATGAAAATAACCGATATATTAAAGCTGGCAATGAAGAATCTGACCGGACACAAGCGTATTATGCTGAGGGTGGCTGTAAGCGTTTTGACTGTTGTGCTGCTGTGTTGCTCTGCAGCTGTTTTTGTGTCGGCAGTTACCGATGAATTATCGGATATACAGTACAAGCATATAGATCAGGCGTGTGCAACGGTGTCTGCATATTCCGATACCGCAAAGCAGGCAGAGGATACTGCGGACGATATTATATCAAAAATAACCGCCGTGTCAGAAGTAATCTCCTGCAACGTCGGTTATCGATACAATATATATACGACAAGCGAATATCTGAATTCCGTATCACAGTCAAATTACAGTGAAGACCATCTGGTGAAGGATATAACGCTTATCTGCGGTGACGATATGAAAAAAACTGCGTCTGTGGATATGATGCGGCAGAGCAAGCGTATTCTTGCGGTAGATATGCGGTATGATGTGATTTCGGAAAATCAACGTATCAGCTTTGAACACAACTATCCCGACAAACAAATCTTTTTGTACGGCAGAAACATAAGCGGTGATGACGAGGTCGTTATTTCGGAAGATTTTCTGTCCGAACTGGGATTTACCCGTGAGGAAATGGAAAGGCTGACAGGCAATCGTGTTTCACTGAAACGTACCGACAACGGTGAAATATATCTTGACGGGTTTACCGTTTGCGGAATAGCAAGCAGTGAGGCTGCCGCAAGCGTGTTCGGACAAAGCTTGATGATTACAAAAAGCGCCGCCGAAAAAACAAAACTCTGCTACAGCGATGCCACAGTAAATCTGTATTATGACAGCTTTCAGAAAGCGCTTGAAGCGTGTGAGCAAGCCGAAAAAAACGGTATTCACGCAACTGTCGGATATGATCTTATGATATATTCAAGAATAGACAGAGTAAGTGCCTTTATCGAAAAGATTCTGATTGTTATACTGCCGCTTATATGTGTTTCAATGCTGCTGTCGGCGGCATCCGCACTTTTGCTGTATTATTCGGACACCGCACAGAGAATAGCTGTGATGAGAGCGCTCGGAGCCACAAAAACGGATGTGTACGGAATAACTCTTGCGGAAACGGTTCTTGCTGTTTTTGTTTCGGGTATAGCCGGATTTCTGCTGTCGGTCGGTGTAAATGCCGTGTATAACATATGGCTTGAAAGCTATTTTGATTTATCTGTGCAGATTATAAGCACCGTTCAGCTTATCGCAGGTGCGGTATCCTGTATGTTTATGTTTGCTTGTGTACTTACAGCGTCTTTTGTAACAACGATAAAAATCTCATCTGCATCTATAGACCGTATGCTGAAAGGTGAGCGTTGATGCCCTCACGCCTGCATCGCTCCCTTCGGCATCTGTCTGTCACGAGGCCGCTTTCTTATGCGGAAAATAACATCCGACACGATAAATGAAACTATAAGCCCTGCAAGCAGTATCGCCACTGAAAGCAATGCCGCAACAGGCAGACTGTCGGTAAGCTCAGCCGGCATAAACGCAAAGCCGTCTGCCATATATCCGTCCCCGAAAAAGCCCGACAGTAAGTTGAATATCGAGTATCCGCAGAAGACCATCCACATGAGGAAATAAGCCGATGAAAGCGGCAGACTGATGCCGATTATTATTGCCGATATAAGTAAAAAGTCGGGCAGTGCGGCAGGATTTACAACGGCGGTAACGATAACAGCCGGTATCAGAGACACAACATCAAACAACAGTATGAACACCTGCACCGCCCTCGTCCTCAGGCACTTGTAAAGCCCGCTTGTACGGATATAAACGCTCGCATAAACGTCCGAAAAGGCCGACGATAATCCGAAAGACAAAAAGACCAACAGGTACGGCAACATCATCAGATAAAACTGATAGTCATAGTCGCCTCTTGCAACAGGCTCAACGCCCATTGATTCTGTTCCGATCGCAACGATCAGAGCGGTGACGATAAGCCACGCAATATTGGCACCGGTAAGCCTGAAAACACGCTTTATAATAAATCTAAGCGATAAAAGAAAATTCTTCATATCTTCATATACCTCCTCAGAACTGCCAGTTTTCCTTGATATAACGGCAGGCGGATACTGTTGAAACAGCCGCTCCGACCGCCCCGACTACTGTTAATATAATGCTCGCAGTAAGTGCGGCAATGTAGCTTATATGGCTCGTCGCCGTTGCTGTTGCTGACAGAATAAACATAGCGACAAGCAACGTTATCATAAGAAGAATGCTTCTTACGTTAGCGGTTTTTGTTGATACGAGCGGACGTATCAGAATGCCGGACAGAAGCGATGCGCCGAGCGAAAACAGCACCATAGGCGGCAGATCTGCAAATTCAAGCTCACCGCCTGCAAGCGTGAAAATTCCGAGTACGAGCGATACTGCCACCGCAGTAACAGACGAGATTATAACAGAGCCTGCAAGCGACTTGCCAAACATTTCTCCGCCGTGCTTTATCGTCCTTGCGTACTTACTGCCGTCAACCTTGTAGTAAAGGTTTATGGCGTTGCCGTTTATTAAGAGCGCACCTGCAAAGCCGATAACACAGCACACTGTGTTAAGGGCGGAATATGCAATATCGTCATTTTCCTCGGCTACAGCTGTATTGTCATCGGCGTTTTCTCTGTCGCTTTTTCCTGCGGCAGAGCCGACCAAGAAGCCTATAACATAAATTGCCGCAACCATAACTATCATAGCGAGGGAAACCTTGAACAGCGTGTTAGCATTGAATAAGCGTACCGACTTCATCATACTTATGCCTCCTTTTTCAGAGCAAGGCGTTTTTCTTCCGCAATCTTCATAAGGTCAATGCTAAGCTGGCTTAATGTAGGACGTTCCGTAACAGCACCCAGTGCTTCGAGCTTCAGCTTGTTTTCGGCTAAGGCAAGACCTGTTGCTGTAGACGATGAATGGGAAGAGCAGAGCAGAAGCGACGATATTTTGTCAAGGCTTTCAGGCTCGGCACTGAGGGCAATATACTTGTCCTTTAAGTCCTCTGTGAAGCCCTGCTCGATTACCTTGCCGTTATCCATAAATATTACATAGTCTGCGGCATTTTCCATATCGGCTATGTTGTGAGTCGAGAAGATTATACTCCTTTCGCCGTTACCGCTGTCTATATAGTCACGGAAGCGGTCGCACAGCCTGTCACGCATAAGTGGGTCGAGCGATGAACCCGGCTCGTCAAGCACCAGTAAATCTGTATCTCTTGCAAAAGCTGATGCCAGGAACACTCTCATCTTCATACCGTCCGACATACTCGATAAAGGCTTTTTGCTGTTTTTCTCATCGGTAACGCCAAGCTCACCGAGAAGTGAATAAAATCTGTCCTTGCTGAATTTATCGAACGCAAGGCTCATAGAAAGTGCAATATCCCTCACCTTCCAGTTAGCCGGGAACATTGCCTGTGATGCACAGTAGCCGATGCGTTCCTTTACATTACCCTTGTCGGCGTTATCGGTTTCTCCGAAATATGTCACCGTGCCGTCTGTCTTTGCGGTAATTCCGCAGATTATATCCATAAGTGTTGTTTTTCCTGCGCCGTTTGCACCGATAAGCGCCGTTGCGAAGCCTTTCGGGAATGAAAGGTCAACAGGACCCAGCGAAAAATCTTTATATTTTCTGGTAAGATTACTTACCTTGATTACCTCTTCCATATTATCTCCTTTTAGATGAATCATTCAATACTGCCGAGTGTTTTCAGCACCTCGCATACCTCGTCAACGGACAGCCCCGCAAGCCTTGCACAGTCGAGTGCGTCCTGCAGATGCTGTTCGAGAAGGCGCATATACTGCTCCTTTATCATACCCGTGTCCTGAGCATTGACTATATAGCCCTTGCCCTGAACGGCGCTGACAAGCCCCTCCGAGCAAAGCTCCTCATAGGCTTTCATAGTGGTTATTACGCTGATTTTAAGCTCTTTTGCAAGTCCTCTTATCGAGGGGAGATATTCCCCGGCAGAAATCGTGCCGTTCATAATACGTTCCTTGAAGTCGGCTGAAATCTGCTTGTATATCGGAATATCGGAATTAAGAAGAATTTTCATAGCTCCTCCTTTTCAGATTAGTAAGCTTACGCCACATAACAGGCAATTAAACTGTTTATGTGTTATATATACAGTATATACTGATACGGGCGATTTGTCAATAGGGAAAATGAAAAAAGTCGGAAAAAGTATATCTGTTTTAATTGTGGATTTTAGCGTAACAGTCTGAGTATCGCCGTTAAAAGAAAAATGTCTGATATAATGCGACATATTTGTAGGGGAGTGGCTTGCCCCTCCCGAAATATAATACACCTTTCTCAAAACATACGGTAATCGTATCAGGCAATTTAAAGCGCAGTATGGTTACTGTCCTGCATAAACGGGTATTCAGGAGAATAATACTGCTTTTCACACCTTTTCATAATTTTTTCACCCTCAGTTATTATTCAATTAACAAACAGGCGTTATAATTTAGCCATAGTCGAAGGAAAAGGATTTCCGACGACGATAAGGCGAGTGCCTTGATAACCGCTCAGGCGGTACTATTATAGGGGCGCAGTTACCGCAGATGCGATACCGCTCCGGCTAAGTACAACGAAAGTTTATATACATCCCCTCGATCAATAAGCAGGAACTCCCCCGATGAAAAGTCGGGGGAGTTCTTGTGTGCCTGCCGAAAAAACCATTGTTATTAAAGCTGTACAGCGAAATATATCGCCAACACCGCTGAAAACATTTTCCGTACCGACAAGGCATTAATAATTTCGTGAGTATATCGGTGCAACTGCACTGACATTGACCCTTCAAAAAACGCACTATCCCTCGAAAAGCACCATCACACTTGCCATATGAACGCTCTGTTGGTTTCGCATCCTTGCGAAACTTTGGGCGTTCAATTTCGGGCATCCATGCCCGTCCCTTGTCAAAGGGAGGTGGCACGGCTGCTACAATAAATTGGCACTTTTCAGCATATAAGTTAGAAATCCGGCTTTTATATATCTCTAATATTTCCGAGCCGTGACGGTGGGGATTGTAGTTGCTTAGAAGTTGTTTTCCTAATCGCTTTGGTTCTTGTTCTTTCCCTCTTTCATATTGACAAGTGCACCCATTCGAATAGCAAACCCGAGAAGTGCTATTAGGCAAAAAGAACTATCGGTAGCTAATTTACTACAGATAAACGCTAAATCTCACATAAACACAGTTTTTTACCCTCCAACGCTTGCAAATAGACTCGCAATGTTGTATAATAGTTAAAGTATAACTATAATGGGTCAGTAGGTTCTGCCACAAACGGCAGAAAAAAGCCCCGCAGGAAAGGAATGACGGCATAATGGATATAAAGACCATTGACCATCTGTGTAATCTGAGTAAGCTCAATTATACCGATGAGGGTAAAGAAAAGGTAATGGGCGAAATGAGCGCAATAATCGAGCTTATGGACACCGTAAAGGAATTTGACGTAGTTTACGATGATACCAAGGATAATAACAGCATAAGCTATGACGAGGTAAGAAAAGACGTTGCAAAGCCCTCATTCCCCACAGAGAAGCTGCTCAGCAACACACAGCCCAGCGGAAACTGCTATGTAGTTCCGAAGATGGTAGACTGATAAACGAGCCGAAAGGATAAGAGAATAAATGGAGCTTAAAAAACAGACGCTCGGCTCTCTGCGTGAAATGCTTGATACAAAGCAGATAAGCGCCGCAGAGCTTTGCAAGGAATATTCAGACAGCATAAAGGCTAAAGATTCCGATGTACTCGGATATATCACAGTGACCGAAGACGAGGCACTGAAAAATGCCGAAAAGGCGCAGGAGATTATAGACAAGGGCGAGGCAAAGGCACTCACCGGTATACCTCTTGCAATAAAGGATAACATCTGCACAGACGGAATAAGAACGACCTGTGCGTCAAAGATGCTTGAAAACTTTGTTCCGCCTTATGATGCAAATGTAATAGAAAAGCTGAAGGCCGAGAATTATGTGCTTCTCGGAAAAACAAGTATGGACGAATTTGCAATGGGTGGCTCTACACAGACAAGCGCATTTGCAAAGACAAGAAACCCCTTCGACTTATCCCGTGTGCCCGGCGGTTCAAGCGGCGGCTCTGCGGCTGTAGTATCTGCAGGACTTGCACCTGCGGCACTCGGAAGCGACACAGGCGGCTCTATAAGACAGCCTGCCTCATTCTGCGGCGTGACAGGTCTTAAGCCAACCTACGGCAGAGTATCACGCTACGGTCTGGTGGCATTCGCAAGCTCGCTTGACCAGATAGGACCTATCGCAAACAGTGCGGTTGACTGCGGTACGATACTGAACGTTATCTGCGGCAAGGACAGCCGTGACGCAACAAGCGCAAACAAGCCCGCCGAGGACTTCAACGCCAAGGTCGGCAAGGATATAAAGGGAATGAAGATAGCACTCCCCAAAGAATTCTTCGCAGACAGCACAGACGATGAAGTGAAGAATGCGGTTCTTGCGGCGGCTAAGAAATACGAAGAAATGGGCGCAACGCTTGTTGACTGCTCGATGAAGAGCCTTAAATACGCAGTATCGGCTTACTACCTTGTGGCAAGTGCCGAGGCGGCATCCAACCTTTCACGTTTCGACGGCATCAAGTATGGACTTCGGGGCGAGGGCAGAACCTTTGACGAAATGATTCGTGACAGCCGTACAAGAGGCTTCGGTGATGAGGTAAAGCGCCGTATACTTCTCGGTAACTACGCACTTTCAAGCGGTTACTATGACGCATACTATTTAAAGGCGCTGGCGTTAAAACAGCAGATTATAAAGGAATATAACGAGATATTCGAGAATGCGGACGTTATTCTGACACCTACCGCTCCTACAGTAGCATATAAGATAGGTGAGCAGGAAACCGACCCTGTAAAGATGTATCTTGCAGATATATGCACCGTAACGGTAAACATCGCATCGCTCCCGGCAATCTCCGTACCCTGCGGATATAACGCAGACGGTATGCCCATAGGAATGTCGCTTGTCGGCAGAAAGTGGGACGAGGCTACGCTGATACAGACGGCAGACGCCTTTGAAAAGACGTTTGAAAGACGTTACAGCGAGGTTTAAGAAGGGACGGTAACAATATGAAATTATATCCTACCATAGGACTTGAAATACACGCAGAGCTTCTCACAAACTCAAAGGTGTTCTGCACCTGCTCGGCTGAGTTCGGCGGCGAGCCTAACTCAAGATGCTGTCCTGTCTGCTCCGGACTTCCCGGAACGCTCCCCGTGCTCAACTCAAAGGCTGTTGAGTACATTATAAAAGCAGGCTACATCATGAACTGCGAAATATCACGCTTTACAAAGTGGGACAGAAAGAATTATTTCTACCCCGACCTGCCCAAAGCATATCAGATTTCGCAGATGCCCCGCCCCGTGTGTCTGGGCGGTCACGTTGACGTAACGGTTGACGGCGAGCAGAAGACGATGAGAATAAACCGTATACATCTTGAAGAAGATGCAGGAAAGCTGGTTCACGACGACATCGAGCGTGTCAGCCTTGCAGACTATAACCGTTGCGGAATTCCGCTTATCGAGATAGTTACCGAGCCTGATTTTCATTCAGCCGCCGAGGTCATAGCATTCTTTGAGAAGATAAGACTTATGCTCCAGTACGCAGGCGTATGCGACGGTAAGCTTGAACAGGGTTCAATGAGATGCGACGTTAATATTTCGCTTGCCGAAAAGGATTCAGACAAGCTCGGAACAAGAACAGAGGTAAAGAACCTTAACTCCACAAAGGCTATACAAAGAGCCATCGAATATGAGATATACCGCCAGACAGAGCTTATCGAGAACGGCGAAAGAGTAGTACAGGAAACGCTTCACTTCAATGACGCTACGGGCGAAACAAGCTCGCTTCGTTCCAAGGAGGACGCACACGATTACCGTTATTTCCCCGACCCCGATATACCGCCGATAATCTTCACGGAAGAAGAGCTTGCGGCTATCAAGGCTGACATTCCCGAAATGCCCGAGCAGAGAGTGGCACGTTACACAGGAGAATACGGCATTTCTGCGGCTGACGCAAAGGTGCTGACAGATTCAAAGCGTGTCAGCGACCTGTTTGAAAATGCGCTGAAGGCATATAATAACCCCAAGCCTATAGGCACGTTCATAGTGGTTGAGCTTATGAGAAGAATAAATCTCGGTGAGCTTGATCTTGATAATATGAAATTTACCGCAGAGGATTTAGCAAAGCTTATAGAGCTTGCCGAAAACGGCAAAATATCAAAGGATAACCGTAAGATTATCCTTCGTGAAATGCTTGAAACAGGCAAGAAGCCCGAAGCTATCGCTGAAGAACAGCAGCTGTGGATAAAAGAAGACAACGCACTGCTTGAAAAGACGATAAACGGCATAATGGAGGCTAATCCTAAGGCTGTCGAGCAGTACAGAAGCGGTGAAACAAAGGTGTTCGGCTTCCTTATGGGACAGTGCAACAAGGCACTCAAGGGAGCGGCTTCACCCGCAAGTATAAAGGCAATGCTTGAAGAAAAGCTCAAGGGCTGATTATAAAGAAAGAAAGGCAAGAAAGAAATGTTTTTAGAGAACAAGTACCGCACTCACACCTGTGAAATGCTGAGCGAAAACGACATCGGCAAGACCGTTCGTGTTGCAGGCTGGGTAGAGAACATCCGTGACCACGGAGGAATCAAGTTTATAGATCTGCGTGACCATTACGGCTATGTGCAGATTACATTCCAGAAGAACGAGGGTCTTCTTGAGGGCGTAAACAAGGAGTGTGCCGTTACAATAGGCGGTACGGTAATAAAAAGAGCAGAGGGTACTTACAACGATAAGATTTCCACAGGTACTATCGAGATAGTAGCCGAAAGTCTTGAGGTACTGGGCAAGGTAACTGTTGAACAGCTTCCGTTTGAAGTTCCCACCTCGACAGAAACAAAGGAAGATATACGCTTAAAGTACCGTTATCTCGATTTGCGTAACAAGAGAATGCACAACAACATCGTACTGCGTTCACAGGTCATCTCGTTCTTACGCAGTAAGATGACCGAGATGGGATTCCTTGAAATACAGACCCCCATCCTTTCAACAAGCTCACCCGAGGGAGCAAGAGATTACCTTATCCCCAGCCGTAAACACCACGGAAAGTTCTACGCTCTGCCGCAGGCACCGCAGATATTCAAGCAGCTGCTTATGGTATCCGGCTTTGATAAGTATTTCCAGATAGCGCCCTGTTTCCGTGACGAAGACGCAAGAGCAGACCGTTCACCCGGCGAATTCTATCAGCTTGACTTTGAAATGGCATTTGCGACACAGGAAGACGTTTTTGCAAACGCAGAAGAGGTTTTATCCGCTGTATTTGAAAAGTTCGGCGGTAAGCCAGTATCTCCCGCACCCTTCAAGCGTATCCCCTACGCCGAGTCAATGCTGAAGTACGGCACAGACAAGCCCGACCTGCGTAACCCTCTTATTATAACAGAGCTGTCTGACTTATTCGTTGACAGCGGCTTCAAGCCTTTCGCAAACAAGTGCGTAAGAGGTATCAGAGTTCCCGGTATGGCAAGTCAGTCAAAGGGCTTCTTTGAGAAGATGGAAGCATTCGCTAAGGAAATCGGCATGAAGGGTCTCGGATATGTCAAGGTAGACGAGAGCTTCAAGTATCTCGGTCCTATCGACAAGTTCCTGAATGATGAGCAGAGAGAAGAGCTTAAGAACAGATGCGCTCTTGAAGTGGGCGATGTTCTTTACTTCATAGCCGACAACAAGAAGATGGCACCCAAGTTTGCAGGTCAGATCCGTACAGAAGTCGCAAAGCGTATGGATATGATCGACTATGACAGATACGAAATGTGCTTTATCGTTGACTTCCCGATGTACGAGGAGGACGAGGAAACAGGCAAGACTATATTCACTCACAACCCCTTCTCAATGCCGCAGGGCGGTCTTGAGGCGCTTATGACAAAGAATCCGCTTGACATACTCGCATACCAGTATGATATTGTCTGCAACGGTGTTGAGCTTTCAAGCGGTGCTGTAAGAAACCACGACCTTGAGATAATGATAAAGGCTTTCGAGATTGCCGGCTACACAGAGCAGGACGTTGCCGAGAAGTTCGGCGCTCTTTACAATGCGTTCCAGTACGGCGCTCCGCCCCACGCAGGTATGGCGCCCGGTGTTGACCGTATGATAATGCTCCTCACAGGCGACGAGAGCATAAGAGAGGTTATCGCATTCCCGATGAACTCTAACGCACAGGATCTCCTGCTCGGCGCACCCACAGAGGTAACCGAACAGCAGCTGCGTGAAGTACACATAAAGGTACGCCAGAAACCCACCGTCTAAGTGCCGATGCGGCACTTCAAATTCTGCCTTTTGAATTGTCAGAGCTATCCGCAGGATAGCGAAACGGCGGGAATTAACGGTATCATAAATTTTATAAGCGAATTACGGCAGATATGCGAAAGCGTATCTGCCGTTTTGCGGCGATGCGCCGCACCAAATTCCGCCTTTTGTAACGATGCTGTTTTGCTGAACATAGCGAAACGGCGGAAATAAACGGTATCATAAATTTTATAAACGAATTACGGCAGATATGCGAAAGCGTATCTGCCGTTGTTGCGTTTAAACATTTTAATCATATTGCAACTTTGCGCATAGCCTTGTCATTTTCACAATAGTTATAAACTATCACAAACCGTTCGTCCTGCACCACGTCCCTTGCCTCCCCTCGAAAAAGGGGAGGTGGCACGGCTAATAAAACAACTTCGGCACTTTTCAGCATATAAGTTAGAAATCCGGCTTTTATATATCTCTAATATTTCCGAGCCGTGACGGTGGGGATTGTAATTGCTTAGAAGTTGTTTTCCTAATCGCTTTGGTGGTCCCACTCTTTCATATTGACAGGTGTACCCACTCGAATAGCGAACCCGAGAAGTGCTATCCGACAAAAAGAACTATCGGTAGCTCGCTATCACTGTTATTTGCACGACAAGCGTCAGAAAACCACTCCTTGTTAATCCAACCCGTTTTCCCCCAACCCCCACATCGCAAATTCTCATTTCCGCTATTGTAATTTCGCTCGGATTGGTGTATAATAAATAATGTATATTTATATACTGAAATTTCTATCGGAAGGAATGTAAAAAACATGACTATCACAAAGGATTCAATAATCGGCGATATTTTAGACGCATACGGAGAGGTAACAGCCCCCTTCTTTCTTGAAATGGGTATGCACTGCTTAGGCTGTCCTGCGTCAAGAGGCGAAACTGTTGCACAGGCGTGCGATGTTCACGGCGTTGATGCGGACGAGCTGGTTAAGAAGCTGAACGAGGCTGTCGGCAACTGATGCACGAGCCGATACTCTCGCCAAGACTTGCGGCGGCGGCAGGAATGGTGCGTAAAGGCGGAGAGATCTGCGATGTAGGTACGGATCACGCCCTGCTCCCCTGCAGGCTCTATCTTGACGGTGAAAGAAAGCTCACGGCGGCGGATATAAACGAAGGTCCTTTGCTTTCGGCAAAACAGACGGTAATGCACTACATAGGAAAAGAAGATGCTGTGCGTCTTGTGTTGTCGGACGGACTTGAAAAAATAGATTATGCCGACGATGTGATAATCGCAGGTATGGGCGGCGAGCTTATAGCAAGAATAGTTCTCGGTTGCCGTTTCTTAAGCCGTGATACACATTTTATCCTCCAGCCTATGACAAAGGCTGAGATATTAAGAAAAGAACTGTACAAAAACGGCTTTTATATAGAAAAAGAACTTACCGCAAGGGAAAACGACAGAAATTACGTTATTATGTCGGTGTACTATGACGGCGAGAGCCGTGAGATAACCGACGCTTTTGCATATTCCGGAAAGGTAACGGACAAGGAGTATCTGAGCCTGGTGTGCCGTAAGCTAAGACATGCAGGAGAATGCTGCTCATCGTCCGATACGGCAAAAAGCGAGAAGCTGTGCAATACCGCACAGGAAATAGAAAATATAATAACAACATTATGATTTTTTGGGGTGAAGGTTATGAAAGTAAGCGCTATCTACGAGTTTCTGAATGAATACGCACCGTTTTCGGTGCAGGATAAGTTTGACAACAGCGGATTTCTTGTCGGTGATATGAATGCCACAGTTAAGGGTATATGCCTTTGCCTTGACATAACCAACGATGTGATAAAAGAGGCAGTGGCGAACAAAGCCAATCTTATAATATCGCATCACCCTGTTATTTTCGATCCGCTGAAAAGCGTGACGGATGGTATGCCGGTTTACGAGCTTATAAAGAATAAGCTGAACGCTGTATGCGTTCATACCAATGCGGATATGACCAAAAACGGCGTTACCGATATTATGCTCGACCTGCTCGAATTTGAGCGCTCCGACAAGATACTTGAACCCGTTATGCCCGATGGAACAGGCTACGGTAAAATATGCGAACTGCCTATTGCCACTCACGCCAAGGCTCTTGCTGAGTGTTGTAAGAAAGCGTTTGACTGCACGGTGGTACGCTATACCGAAACCGACAGACCGATAAAGCGTGTAGCCGTCTGTTCCGGTGCAGGCGGAAGCACATTACCGCTTGCCGTTGTCGCAGGCTGTGACGCTCTTATAACGGGCGATATAAAGCACGATGTGTGGATAGACGCTGTCAACAGGGATTTCTGCCTTATTGACGCAGGTCATTTCCACACGGAAAATATACTTTGCAATTATCTTTGCGGTGTTCTTAGCCGCAAATTCCACAATACACAGATATTTGTCGCACAGAGCAGTAAAGACCCCTGCTCATATATAATTTAACGTGTGACGGAAAGGACTGCCGATGTCACTTGACGGCACTTTTCTTCACTGCGTGGTATCTGAAATGCTGTCGGCAGGGCTTGTCGGCGGAAGAATAGACAAGATCTATCAGCCCTCCCGTGAGGAGATAATTATTTCGATACGCAGTGCAGGAAAGCACAATAAGATACTGATAAGCTCAAATTCAATGTCGGCACGGGTGTGTATGACAGAGCGTGCGGCGGAAAATCCGTCTGCCCCTCCTATGTTCTGCATGCTTCTCAGAAAGCACCTCAGCGGAGGAAAGCTGCTCGATATAACGCAGGACGGACTTGAGCGTATAATAAACTTCGATTTTGAGTGCATGAACGAAATAGGCGATATGGTAGTAAACCGCCTTACCGCCGAAATAATGGGCAGGCACAGCAATATAATACTTATGGCAAAAAAGGACGGCGTGTACCGTGTTACCGACAGCATAAAGCGTATCACGGACGATGTTTCCTCGGTAAGACGTATACTTCCGAATATCGTATACGAAACGCCACCGAGAGATCTGACCCGTGTAAACTTCCTTATTTGTTCCGACAGCGAGTTTATAAACGCTGTAAAACAGGGCGAGGGAAAACGGCTGTCAAAGCACCTGACCGCCTGTCTTGAGGGCATATCCCCCGTATTTGCGAGGGAGTGCGCTTATTATTCGTGCAGGGATACCGATTTTGCGGTTGACGATATGACGGATGATAACTATGACCGCCTGCTGTTTTTTATAAAACGTGCAAGAGAATATGTTACAGATAAAAACGGTTTTACGATTCTGCGTGACCTGAACGGTGCGTACAAGGATTTCTGCTTTATGCCGATAGAGCAATACGGCACGCAGATGCTTGTATCCCACGCAGACGGTGCAAACGCACTGCTGGATATATTCTACGGCAGTAAAGCGGAAAACGAACGTATGAAACAGCGTTCAAGGGATCTGCTGAAAATGCTGATGAATACCTATGAGCGAATAGCAAGAAAGCTGGAGCTTCAGAAGGGCGAGCTTGCACAGTGCGGAGAAAGGGAGGTATTCCGAGTCCGTGGCGATGTTGTAAGTGCGAACATATACCGTATGGAAAAAGGCATGACCGAGCTTACCGCCGAGGATTACAGCACGGGCGAAACCGTGACCGTTCCGCTTGACGTAAGGCTCACACCCTCGCAGAACGCCCAGAAATACTATGCGGAATACAAGAAGCTCGAAAAAGCCGAAAAAATGCTTACAAAGCTGATAGCAGACGGTGAAAACGAGCTTATATATATCGACAGCGTATTCGATGCCGCATCCCGTGCCACCTCCAATGCGGAGATAAGCGAGATAAAGCAGGAATTAGCGGCAAACGGCTATATCCACACGAATACCGTCAATAAAAAGACACAGTTAAAACCGAAACCTCCTATGCACTTTGTGACCGATGACGGTTACGATGTGTATATAGGCAGGAACAACATACAGAATGACAAGCTGACCGTAAAAACCGCCGAGCCGGACGATATGTGGCTTCATACGAAGAATATAGCAGGCTCGCACGTCATAATAAAGGCGAAGAACGGCGAAATATCGGATAATGCCATTCTGCAGGCGGCAAGCCTTGCGGCATACTGCTCAAAGGCACAGAACAGCACAAAAGTGCCTGTTGACTACACACGGATAAGATTTGTGAAGAAGCCCAACGGCGCAAAGCCGGGTATGGTCATATTCACAAACAATTACACGGTGCTTGTAGACCCAGATGAACAGCTTTTCGCAAGGGTAGAGGCGTGAAAATAATCGGGTAATCAAAGAAAGGATAAAAATAAAATGAAGAAAGAACTCGCAAAGACCTATTCTCCTAAGGATTTTGAGGACAGGCTTTATCACGAATGGGAGGAAAAGAAGTACTTCCACGCAGAAATAGACCCCAAGAAGAAGCCCTATACGATAGTTATCCCCCCTCCGAACATAACCGGACAGCTTCATATGGGACACGCTCTTGACAACACATTGCAGGATATTCTTATCCGCTATAAGAGAATGCAGGGCTACAGCGCACTGTGGCTGCCCGGCACAGACCACGCTTCTATCGCTACAGAGGCAAAGATAGTAAACGCTATGAAGGAAGAAGGTCTTACTAAGGACGATGTAGGCAGAGAAGGCTTCCTCGAGCGTGCGTGGGAATGGAAAAAGGTTTACGGCGGACGTATCGTTCAGCAGTTAAAGAAGCTCGGCTCGTCTTGCGACTGGGACAGAGAACGCTTCACTCTTGACGAGGGCTGTTCAAAGGCTGTACAGAAGGTATTCATCGACCTTTACAACAAGGGTCTTATCTATCACGGCGAAAGAATCATCAACTGGTGTCCGAACTGTAAGACATCAATTTCCGATATTGAATGCGAATATGAAGAGCAGGACAGCTTCTTCTGGCATATCAATTATCCCCTTTCTGACGGAAGCGGCAGTGTAGAGATAGCTACAACACGTCCCGAAACACTGCTCGGTGACAGCGCTTTAGCCGTTAACCCCGATGACGAAAGATACAAGAGCATAGTAGGCAAAACAGTAAAGCTTCCTCTTACCGACAGAGAGATTCCCGTTATTGCCGATGAATATGTTGATATTGAATTCGGTACAGGCGTAGTTAAGATCACACCTGCACACGACCCTAACGACTTTGAGGTAGGCAAGCGCCATAACTTACCGATAATCCATATGATGAACGACGATGCTACAATTATGGACGGTATCGGCGGCAAGTACGCAGGTATGGACAGATACGAGGCGAGAAAGGCTATGGTAGCCGACCTTGAAGCACAGGGCTTACTCGTAAAGGTCGAGCCTCACAAGCACAAAGTCGGTTGCTGTCAGCGTTGCGGCACTACCGTTGAGCCGAGAGCAAGCTATCAGTGGTTCGTATCTATGAAACAGCTTGCACAGCCCGCTATAGATGTAGTAAAGAGCGGTGAGCTGAGATATATCCCTCAGAGATTTGAAAACGGCTATCTTTACTGGATGGAAAATATCCGTGACTGGTGCATTTCACGTCAGCTGTGGTGGGGTCACAGAATACCTGCTTACTACTGCCAGAATAAAGAATGCGGACACACAGAGATCACTCTTGACGGCATAGACACCTGCCCCAAGTGCGGCGCACCTATGAAGCAGGACGAGGATACTCTTGACACCTGGTTCTCATCTGCATTATGGCCGTTCTCAACGCTCGGCTGGCCTGAAAAGACAGCAGATCTTGAGTATTTCTACCCTACAAATACGCTTGTTACAGGCTATGATATAATTCCGTTCTGGGTTGCAAGAATGATATTCAGCGGACTTGAGCATACAGGTCAGAAGCCGTTCAAGGATGTACTTATACACGGTCTTGTCCGTGACGAGTTGGGCAGAAAGATGAGTAAGTCGCTTGGCAACGGCGTAGATCCGCTTGAGGTTATCGACAAGTACGGTGCTGACGCACTGCGTCTTACTCTTGTTACAGGTAACGCACCCGGTAACGATATGCGCTGGACAGAAACAAAGGTCACAAATTCCCGTAACTTTGCAAACAAGCTGTGGAATGCTTCAAGATATATCCTTATGAATCTTCCCGAGGATATGCAAGGCGCAGTTCTCCCCGAAAATCTTCCCATCGAGGATAAGTGGATATTATCACTGTACAACGACCTTATAAAGAACGTTACGTCAAATCTCGACAGCTACGAGCTTGGTGTTGCGGTACAGAATCTGTTCGACTTTATCTGGGATGTTTATTGCGACTGGTATATCGAGCTTACGAAGCCCCGTATCGCAGAGGGCGGAGAAACAGCCCGTGCCGCTCAGAACGTACTCGTTTACGTTATGCAGGGCATCTTAAAGCTGTTACACCCCTTTATGCCGTTCATCACAGAGGAAATATGGCAGTCAATGCCCATTGTTGCCGATAAGGACAACAACCCCGAAAGCATAATGATTTCGGCTTGGCCGGTATATGATGAAAAGCTTCACTTTGCGGCTGAACAGACAGACTTCACAAAGGTCGTTGACGCTATCCGTGCTATCCGTGTACAGCGCAACGAACTTAACGTACCGCCGTCAAAGAAGGTCACAATGTACATTGAAACCTCCGAAACGGCACTGTTCGAGGGCGCAAAGGCATTCTTCGAGCGTCTTGCAGGCGCAGGCGAACTGACAGTATCCGAAAAGGCAGAAACAAGCGACGATATGGTAACAATCGTTACCGCGAACGCAAGAGTATTCATGCCTATGGGCGAGCTTGTTGACAAGGAAAAGGAGCTTGCAAGGCTTGAAAAGGAACGCAAGGCGGCTCAGAAGGACATCGACTTCCTTTCGGGTAAGCTGAGCAATCAGGGCTTCCTGTCAAAAGCACCCGCACAGCAGATTGAAAACGAGCGTGTAAAGCTTGCTAAGGCACAGGAAAAGATGGAAAAGATAATGCTTTCTATTGAGAAGATGAAGTAATAATTCAGTTATAATCTATTCCCCGATTGAAAAATCGGGGAATATTTTATAAGATAAAGCAGGATAAAACTCACCGCCGTGATGAATTTACATCACGGCGGTGAGTTTTATTATATTGTATTATTTTTCGCAGAACGAGCGTTAGCGTGCTGATATGATTTGGCATTCGTACTATAACATTGTTCTTTTCGTATGGCGAGCGTCTGTGCGTGCTTATACGGTTTCGCATCCGCACTATCCCACTCGCTTTTCGTAGGGGAGAGGTCTTGCCTCTCCCGTTGCACCGAATATTGCCATCCCCACAATCATTACAAAAGGACGATAATCCCTCGCTCCGCACTGCATTCTTGCCTCCCCTTTTTCGAGGGGGAGCTAAATGTGATAGTGCTTTGCCCAAATTTTTAACAAACCTCAAATCAATCCTGCACCATCACTAAACCCCGACCGTTCCGCCATCCCTCAAAAATCCGCAACGTTTTCAAATTGTAAATCAGCGGCACATTTCCGTCTGCCGTCAACGCAACTAAAGCCTATATCCATCTTTTTAAAAGGCAAATTTGAGGCGGCTCACAGCCGCAAGGTCGGAATTTGCCGCAGCTCACAGCCGTCCGCCGGTCAACAAACAAAAAATAGCCATCGCCTGAGCAACCGAACCGCAATGTAACGTATTACAGAATATAAAAAATTACCCATTTGTGTATTGCACGACCTCGGATTATATGATATACTGAATACATCAGTATGATATTTACCAAAAACGAAAGGAAAATACATTATATGGGAGCTATACTTGAATACAAATGCCCGTGCTGCAGCGGACCGTTACAGTTCGATACCGATGCACAGAAGATGAAATGCCCCTACTGCGACAACGAGTTTGACGCAGAAACCCTCAAGAGCAACGATGACATCCTTAAGGAAGAAAAGCCCGATATGATGGACTGGTCAAGCCAGCCCGGCAACGAGTGGATGCAGGGAGAGCTTGAAGGGCAGAAGGTCTACCTTTGTAATTCCTGCGGTGGTCAGATCGTCTGTGACGATACCACAGGAGCCACCGACTGCCCCTATTGCGGAAGCCCCGTAGTAATGGTGGGACAGTTCGCAGGCGACAAGCGACCCGATATAATAATCCCGTTCAAGCTGGATAAGGAAGCGGCAAAGAACGGCTTTAAACAGCACCTTTGCAAGAAGCGCCTCTTGCCAAAGGCATTCAGGACGGACAGCTACATAGACGATATAAAGGGCGTTTACGTTCCTTTCTGGCTCTATGATGCCCACGCCGATGCGCAGGCATATTTCCACGGAACCAAGGTCAAAAGCTGGAGCGATGACAAGTACAACTACACCAAGACATCGCACTACAGGCTTTACCGCAACGGCTCAATGGACTATGAGAGAGTGCCGGTCGACGGCTCAAGCAAGATAGCAGACGACCTTATGGAGTCGCTCGAACCGTTTACAGCAGACGGCGAGGTGGCTTTCCAGACGGCATATCTTTCAGGCTATATGGCTGACAAGTATGACGTTGATTCCGACGAAAGCAACGGCAGAGCCAACGAGCGTATCAAAAAGAGTACGCTTGACCGCCTTACAAGCACCACCACCGACTTCACATCGGTAACCACCGAAAGCTCCTCCGTACAGCTTGATAACGGCACTGTGAAGTATGCCTTATATCCCGTATGGCTGCTTACAGCCAAGTGGAACGGCGATATATACAACTTTGCAATGAACGGACAGACAGGAAAATTCGTAGGAAATCTGCCGCTCGATAAGGGCGCATACTGGCGCTGGACGGGACTTATCGCCCTGATAGCAACTGTTGCCGCACTTGCCGTTTCCGCATTTGTATTACTGAATTAAGGGGGCTTATATATGATGAAGAAAAGAATTACAGCCATACTTGCGGCGGCAATAATAACGGTCGGAGCATCGGTCCCTGCCTTTGCCGACAGCGACTTTAACACTGCCGGAAATGACGCACAGGTACTTCTGACAGCACAGGAAGCGCAAGCCGATACCGCTCTTGATATAATAAGCGACGATTCTGCTGCAGTAGTGCTCAGCGATAACTATGACACCGCCGCAATAAACGAAACCGGCGATACAGAGGACGATGACAGCGACAAAGCTCCCATAGCGACCCGTGATATTGTTATTGCGGTCTGCATCAGCGTAGTTGTCGGAATTATCATCGGCTTCATCGGCTCGGGCATTATGAAGTCAAAGCTGACGAGCGTCAGATACCAGTCCGGAGCGGCTGATTATGTTGTACCCGACAGCTTCAAGCTGAATGATTCCCGTGACGTTTACCTTTACAGTACGGTAACAAAAACCGAACGTCAGACCGACAAGAACCGATAATGTAACAAGGCAACAGATACTAAAAAGCACAATATGCCGTGCAGCCGCCTCCCGAAAACCGAGCGTCAGGCTGTACGGCATTTTTTTATCGGAAATGCCGAATAATTGCCTGTATGGTTGGTTTAATTTTGCGTTACAGGCTCTTGACAAGAGGCGAGGATAAAGGTATAATTAGATTAATAGTAAGCGTCTGCTGTAGACAATTTAAACCTGTCGATGATACACAGTAGACTTAATTTTTATCGCATATACGGAATACTCTGAGGCAAGCAGTCTTTTAAGCAACAAGCGGTTAAAGTTCGTTTGCCTCAAAGCTATTCCGGAGTGCGTAGCACTGAAGTGCAAGGAAAGGAAAGGTAAAATTATGGCTTTTATTTACTCTGAGCCCTCACACACATTCGGCGAGTATCTGCTCGTACCGGGCTATTCTTCTTCTAAGTGTATCCCCGCAAATGTTTCTCTGCGTACACCCGTTGTAAAGTTCAGAAAGGGCGAGGAAAGCTCTATCTATATGAACATTCCTCTGGTATCCGCTATCATGCAGTCTGTATCAGACGATAAAATGGCGGTCGCACTTGCCAAAGAGGGCGGTATATCTTTCATCTACGGCTCACAGTCGATAGAGGACGAGGCGGCAATGGTAGCAAGAGTAAAGAGCTACAAGGCAGGCTATGTAAAGAGCGACTCCAACCTTGCTCCCGATATGACCCTTGCCGATGTGCTTGAGCTTAAGGCTAAGACAGGTCACTCAACAATGCCCGTAACAAGCGACGGCACAGAACACGGAAAGCTGTTAGGTATTGTAACAAGCCGTGACTACAGAGTTTCAAGAATGGCTACCGACACAAAGGTATCTACATTCATGACTCCTTTTGAAAAGCTTATCACCGCTCCCGCAAGCACAACGCTTAAGGAAGCAAACGATATAATCTGGGAGCATAAGCTCAATTCGCTCCCCATAGTTGACGATAACGGCGTTCTTATGTACTTCGTATTCAGAAAGGACTATGAGCAGCATAAGGAAAACAAGAATGAGCTTCTCGACAGCAAGAAGCGTTATATAGTAGGCGCAGGTATCAACACAAGAGATTACGCAGAGCGTGTTCCTGCTCTCGTTAACGCAGGTGCGGATGTTCTGTGTATCGACAGTTCCGAGGGCTACTCCGAGTGGCAGAAGCTGACTATCGACTGGATCCGTGCAAACTACGGCGACAGCGTAAAGGTCGGCGCAGGTAACGTTGTTGATAAGGAAGGCTTCCGCTTCCTCGCAGATTGCGGCGCAGACTTTATCAAGGTCGGCATCGGCGGCGGCTCTATCTGCATTACCCGTGAGCAGAAGGGTATAGGCAGAGGACAGGCTACAGCACTTATCGAGGTATGCGAGGAGCGTGACAGATATTTCGAAGAAACAGGCGTATATGTTCCTGTTTGCTCTGACGGCGGTATCGTTCACGATTATCATATGACGCTTGCTCTTGCTATGGGCGCTGACTTTATGATGCTCGGCAGATACTTCTCACGCTTCGATGAATCTCCTACAAATAAGCTGTTCGTAAACGGCAGCTATGTTAAGGAATACTGGGGCGAAGGCTCTAACCGTGCAAGAAACTGGCAGAGATACGATATGGGCGGCGACAAGAAGCTCTCGTTTGAAGAAGGCGTTGACAGCTATGTTCCTTACGCAGGCAGCTTAAAGGACAACGTTACACGTTCACTGTCAAAGGTACGTTCAACAATGTGCAACTGCGGTTGCCTTAATATCCCCGACTTCCAGAAGAACGCCAAGCTTACTCTCGTTTCTTCTACAAGTATCGTTGAAGGTGGCTCACACGACGTTATCCTCAAGGAAAATCGTGGTGCTCGCAGCGAATAATTGCGGTCGTTTGGGTTGCCGCGTCCGTGCGGCAACTTAGTTTCGACCGCTGACAAGCATCCATGCTTGGCACCGAAGCGGTGCGTCAAATTCGCCGTTCTGACTGTTGCCGACAGGCGACAGTTACGTTACCGGCGGTGATAATATGCCACTGCGTACTCAGATATAATTAAAAGGATACAGCAAACCGTTCAGGTTGCGGTATCCTTTTTGCTTATGAGGGAATAAATCTCATTGCAACATATTTCAGATAAAGCAGTATTTTAGATGTATCGCTAACACTGCCGAAAACATCTTCTGTACCGACAAGGCGTTAATAATTTCGTGACCTTATCAATGCAACTGCTCTAACATTGACTCTTCAAAAAAACGCTACTAACCTGAGATATATGTACTAATATGCGGACGTGTAGCGTTAAGCGTTCCTGCATCGACAGGATATACAATGTTCAGGTGGCTATTCAAGTTTAGCCAACACCCCGACGGGGTGGGGGTGTGAGTAAGGAAAGAGGGATGCCAAGCTGAGCATTGCTTTAGCAATGCTCCCACTCCTCACGTCGCTCAAGAGGAATAACTGATTTGGGAGAGAACCTAAGAGTATAGGGCTGAGTCTTGCTTATGCAAGCACTCGGACGTTTCGCTCTGCTTCACTGGGCTGTCAAGTCCAGCGGAGCTTTAGCGGAGTGCACGAGCCTTGCGTAAGCGAGGCTCAGACTTGCACCTAGTCTCTTTGGTTCTTTCCCTCGTCAATATTGACAGGTGCATTGATTGGAATAGCGAACCCGAGAAGTGCTGTCCGACAAAAAGAACTATCGGTAGCTTATTATCATAGCCGAAGCCGAATGATATGACAGAAGCACATTATACAAAATACTTTTTCTACAAACTAAACAGCCACAGCTTTCGCCGTGGCTGTTGTTTTACATCAAAAAACCGCCGTGAAGTTCCACAGCGGTTTTAATTCTTATTTATTTTCATAAATCGGGCTTTCAAGCCTTGACGCAAACTCCGATTCGGGCAAGGGCTTGTCGAAATAGTAACCCTGTATGATATTACAGCCCATATTCCTCAGATTATCAACGATATTCTTATCCTCAACGCCTTCGCAGACGGTAGTCATACTAAGCTCCTGCGCCATGTGCAGAACATTTTCAAGCACTACCTGACCTCTTGCGTCATCGTCCGAGCCTGCAAGTGATTTGTCGAGTTTCAGTATATCAAAGTCGAGATCCTTCAGCAGAGCAAGCGAAGAATAGCCTGTTCCGAAGTCGTCCATAGAAACCATCAGACCGTAGCTTTTAAGGTCGATTATCGCCTGCTTTATTGCGTTGAAATCGTCTGTATAAGCGGTTTCCGTAAACTCTACCTCAAGATAATGCGGTTCAATCCCGTAACGGTTTATAACATTCATTATCTTTTCCGCAAGGTGAGGGAAACGCAGATGTATCTTTGAGAAGTTCACCGATACGGGAACTGTGCGTTTACCGCTTTCCTGCCACTGCTTTATCATCGCACAGGTATGCTCTAAAACAAACATATCCAGCTTCATTATAAAACCGGTTCGTTCTGCTATCGGGATAAAGTCGGCAGGCGAAACAATCTTGCCGTCACGCTTCCATCTTATAAGCGCCTCAGCACCTACAAGCGTTCTTGTATCCACCCGTACCTTCGGCTGAAAATAAACAACGAACTCTCCGTCTGTCAAAGCCTGCGGCATACCGTTCTCAAGCAGGGTAAGCTGTTTTTCACGGTTGATCGTATCAAGATCGTAATAAACAAAATCCCCATCCGCACGGCGCTTTGCAATATCAATGCAGGTTTCTGCACGGGCAAGAATGGTGTCGATATCGTCTGTGCTGTCGTCAAGCATTACTATACCGGCTCTGAGTGCTATCTCATACACTGTCTTTTCCTTGCCGTAATAGAAGTTGACAGGTGTCTTGGCAAAGTTCTTGAGGTGAGTTTTAAGGTGGCTCTTTTTGACCATCAGACAGAAGTTATCACTGCCTGAGCGACTGCATATCTCATCACTGTACATCGTCTTGTTAAGCGTTCTGGCAAATCTCTGGATTATCTCTGTTGTTGCCTGATAGCCGAAGATGGTGTTTAGGGTATTACAGCCCTTGATATTGGCTCTTATGACCGCATAGTCTGAGAGAACTCCGTTTTCCTTTACTTCCTCAATAAAAGCACGGAAGCCCTTCGAGTTCGGTATTCCGCTGTCACGGTCGATATGGTCGATCAGTTTTTCAACGTGAATATTCAGCGTGCAGGTGCAAATGATAGCCAGAAGATTGGTCATATGCTCAAATAGCTGTTCCTGCTCATCTGTAAGAGTTTCAAAATCCACATCGGTATAAAACTCATAAGTCAGGCTGCAACTTGTGTTTTCACGCTCATATTTCTTATTGTGTAAAGGGTAGATAGAGTTGTCCTTGTAAATAAGAGTTTCGCTCAATCTTCCGCCGTAGTTCAATGTACGAACAATTCTCGAAATGTGCAATGCTTTTGCAGCAGGAGCAAATTCGGTAATCTGCTGAAGGTCATCATAACGTTTTGTAGCGATGGCATCTATCATATCGGAAAGATACCCTCTGACCTCTTCAACCATTTTCCCGCCTCCTTTTTTATTCCCATTTTCCATATAAGTTAATTTTATCACATTTTATGACCGTCTGCAAGCAAAAAAACCGTTAAAAGGTCAAAAAAAGCTCACAATTTCAAAATAAGAGCAGAGTATACAAACTTCTTTTTTAAAAGCTGTGCATTATCACAAGTCAAACCAGCAATACCTCGCTTTTTCGCTATTTTGGGCAGTAAAATTAAGTAATTAAAGTTATAACCTTAATGCACAACAACAGGTCATTATACGGCCATTTCTGCATAATTTCAGAATTGATAAAAAAAACAGGAAAACCACTTGAAAACCTACTAAAAATATGGTATTATAGTATTTAGAAATGACGGTCAGATTTCGGATAGATTTCGGTATTTTAAAAAAGCGATAAAGAAAGGACAATAATATGAAGATTTCGACAAAAGGACGTTATGTATTAAGAATGCTCATTGACCTTGCCGAGCATCAGGGCGACGGTTACATTCCGCTGAAAGAAATAGCACAGCGGCAGGGCGTTTCAAAGAAATATCTTGAGCAGATCGTTCCGATGCTCAACAAGTCGGACATACTGCGTACCAACAGAGGCTTTCAGGGCGGATACCGTCTTGCTAAAGCTCCCGACAAATACACCGTAGGAGATATATTACGGCTTACCGAAGGCTCTCTTGCACCTGTTGCCTGCCTTGAAAGCGGAGTAGTTGAATGCGACAGGAGCGAGCATTGCGCCACATTATCGTTATGGCAGGGGCTGTACAAGGTCATAAACGAGTATCTTGACAGTGTGACATTACAGGACCTGATAGACAGCGATATGGAGAATGCGGCGGACGATTACGTTATATAATCCGCATAAGCAGATTATCCCGTGCATAAGCATGGTAGGCGGTGACCCGCCTGTCTGAGAACATTTTATCATCAAACTTTTTTGCCACAGCAAAAGGTCGGCTTACGCCGATTTGATTTGTGATATAATAACAGTAAAACCACGATTCCGCATAAAGAATCGTGGTTTTATTCTGCTGAAATCCTATTTATTATGGCTGTACCGTAAAACGTATCACCAACACTGCCAAAAACACTTTCCGTACTGACAAGGCATTAATAATTTCGTGAGATACCGGTACAACTGCACTGACATTGACCTTCCAAATCCGTACTATCCCTCGAAAATCGCCAACACCCTTGCCTCCCTTGTCAAAGGGAGGTGGATTGACGGCAAGGCACAAACTGTTGCTTTGTTGCGTTTAAATTGCGACACACCCGCCCTTTTTATCACCAAACCTTTCTGCCGTCAAGACGGAGGGATTGCCGCACCAACCTTCGCCCCGCACTATCCCACTCGCTTTTCGTGGTGTGAGTTCGACAGCCCCACTTCCCACAAAAATAAAATCCGCCCCCGTTTTCACGGGGGCGAACTCATCAAGTCATTAATTTATAAATATTAAGCCCTGAAACTCACGCTGTTCTCAGATTACTGGAGTAACTGGAGAATAGCCTGAGGCTGCTGGTTAGCCTGAGCGAGCATAGCCTGAGATGCCTGCTGAAGAATGTTATTCTTAGTGTAGTTGATCATCTCTGTAGCCATATCTGTATCTCTGATCTGAGATTCAGCTGCTGTCAGGTTCTCGTTTGTTGTTGTCAGGTTGTTAACTGTGTACTCAAGTCTGTTCTGAAGAGCACCAAGACCTGCTCTCTGCATAGATACTGTCTTAACAGCAGTGTCTACCATTTCGATAGCCTTGTTTGCAGCGTCCTGAGTAGAAACGTCAGCGTTAGCAACACCTATAGCAGAAGATGACATATCGTCAACGTTCAGAGTAACTCTCTGATCCTCAACGCCGTTAGCACCGATCTGGAATGTAAGACCCTTGCCTGTTGTAGCAACGTCTTCCTTACCGATACCGGCACCGTTTGCGAGTGTGAATGTCTGACCACCTGTTACAGCACCTGTATCAGCAGCAATAGTAACAGCTTTCTTTGTATCAAACTTCAGCTTATAGTCGCCATCGGGAGCATCAGCGTCAGTAATCTTGATTGAATAATCAAGGCCTTCAGCCTTTAACAGATCTTCAATATCCTGAGCTGAGTAGTCCTTACCTGTTGAGAGGTGAAGTACAAACGAACCGTCCTTAGCACCAACTGTATCAGCCTTAGCTGTTTCAATTCTTTCCTTACCTGCATCAGCGTCTGTAGCGATTGTAATCTTACGAGTATCAGCACCATAGCTGTTTGATGTGATTGTAATGCTATCGCCGTAACCTGTTATAGCAGAAGAAAGTAAATTTGTGCTTATCTTAGTTTCAGCAACACTTGCTCTTACACCTGCAACAGTTGCAGTAGTAGCCTTGCCCTTAGAAGCTGTAGCTGCTGTTAAAACGCCATTCTTAAGCTTAACATCTAAGTCAGCTACAATGCCGTCAGCCTTGCGTGTGTCAGCATTTTCAATCAGCTTGTTGATTTCATCCTGAGTATATGTCTTGTTTTCAACAAGGTTAAGTGTAAGGTTCTTACCGTCCTGATCCCATGTAGCAGCTTCGCCACCCTTAGTAGCATCTAAAGCAACAGTGATTGTTGCACCTGCAACATTAGAAGTGATTGTTGAACCTAAGAAAGCAGAATCTGCTGTAGCGTCTACAGCACCATACTTAGCGCCGAATTCTGTAACAGCCTTTGAACCGCCGAGTGAACCATCGAGGAGCTTCATGCCGTTGTACTCTGTAGAAGAAGCGATTCTGTCGATTTCGCTCTTGAGTGCGTCAACTTCGAGCTGGATAGCTTCACGGTCTGTATCATCCTGGTATGTACCGTTAGCTGACTGAACTGCAAGCTCTCTCATTCTCTGAAGAATTGAGTGAGTTTCGTTTAAGCCGCCTTCAGCTGTCTGGATAAGAGAGATACCGTCGTTGGCATTCTTTGTAGCCTGTGAAAGACCACGGATCTGTGAACGCATCTTTTCAGATATAGCCAGACCTGCAGCGTTATCGCCTGCACGGTTGATCTGATAACCTGAAGATAACTTCTCAGTTGCCTTCTTTGTACCTGAAACGTTGATGTTCATCTTGTTGTTAGCATTGATCGCATTTAAGTTATGCTGTACTACCATACCTGCCATTTTGTTTTCCTCCTTGAATGTACTCCCGAAATCCTTTTCGGAAGTCGTTGCCCTTATAGGGACTTGTTTTTGTTAGTGTGACCTTGCTTTGCGCTAAGCTAAAGTCATTTGGTGTTTGTTTTGCAAAACACTGCGGAAGTTATCTCCGCCTCCGCACAGGGCTCTGTGACCCTTACATTTATTATATCGGCACTTGTTTTTCTAAACTTTAGCCTTTTTGAAAACTTTTTTATAATTTTTCTGAGAAATTTTGTAGTGCGTTTGTGTAAAATTTACAATATTAACTGTCGGCTTTGCTAATAGCAAAAACCGCCCTGCGTCACAGAGCGGTTTTATATCAGTTATCAAGTATATCGCTTATCATCTTATCTACGTCATCATAAGAGGCTTTATCGGTGACAGCACCGGATTTCATTTGTTGAACTTCCTTTATTGCTTCTATAGTTACGGAATTTGGCTTACTGCTAATTTTAATCTTTTTATCTGCATTTTCATTAAAAACTGCCATAATAATAACCTCCTTGCAAGTTGTATAATACACCTATTCTTTCAGAATGTCAACTGCACAAGCACATAGCAAAAACCGCCCTGCATCACAGAGCGGTTTTGCTTGAATAATAGAGAGGTATATATGAAAACTTTCGTTGTACTTAGGCGGAGCGTGTATAGGGCGGCTGTTGCCGTCTTGCGGCTCCTGTTATGTTAACCGTGCTTGTCGGCACGATATTTTTCAAGCCGAAACCTATCGGCTGATTTCGGTCGTCGGAATCCTTTCCTCTGACTGTGACTATAGTATACCCCCTTTTTATGAATCATATAATAACGGGCGATGAAAGAAATGTGAAAAATCTTGAAATGAAGGTGTATGTATCGTGGGGAATGTCCTTTAATGACGGGCAAATTTCATCACAAAAAGTAAATCTGAAGCATACATTGCTATCCGCCGGTAACGCAACTTACGCAATCCGCCAACCGTCAGAACGGCGAATTGTCAACTATATATTTATCTGACGTTAATCACAAGCACCTTTTCCTATATCTGTTCAGAAGAAACGTCAAAAGGGTGTGCCGTAAGGCACTCGCCGTACATCGTTGTTACGCTAATCACAAACATACAGAAAGGCGAATTGTCAGCGGCGACTCGCCGCCCGCCGCCCGCCACGGAAAAGCCCCTTGTACCTTAGGGGGCGGTACAAGGGGCTTTCCTTTGGGTTATAATTCAGAGGCTATATAAATAGATGAAATCAAATTTAACAGCTGCGATCTCAGAAATATCAGAAATCAACTTCTGTATCGTAGTAGCAGCACTTAAGCAGCTTCTCCATCTCTTCCTGTGTAGGAATACGAGGGTTAGAACCTGTGCAAGCGTCTGCGATAGCATTCTTAGCGATCTCAGGTAATCTCTCCAGGAATACGTTTTCGGGAACGAAACCGTTTTCTGTAGGATAGCTGTCTGCGCCGTAGTTCTTGATGCAGTGAGGAATCTTCAGTTCGTCATTCATCTTACGCAGATAAGCAATGAGGAGCTTTACCTTTTCGTCGTCATTTGCACCGCCAAGACCCATAAAGTCAGCGATTACGCCGTAACGCTTCTTAGCTGTTTCGTCCTTTGCATTGAATGCGATAACCTTAGGAAGATACATAGCGTTTGCAGCACCGTGTATGATGTGTGCACCGTAATCAGCAAATGCGGCACCTGTCTTGTGAGCCATTGAGTGAACGATACCGAGCAGAGCATTCGAGAATGCCATACCTGCGAGGCACTGTGCGTTGTGCATTGCATCACGCTTAGCCATATCGCCGTTGTAAGAACCAACGAGGTCGTTCTGGATCATCTTGATTGCGTGAAGTGCAAGAGGATCTGTAAAGTCGCAGTTAGCTGTTGAAACGTATGCTTCAATAGCGTGTGTCATAGCGTCCATACCTGTATGTGCTACGAGCTTCTGAGGCATTGTTTCTGCAAGATCGGGATCAACGATAGCAACATCGGGAGTGATCTCGAAGTCAGCGATAGGATACTTGATACCCTTGTGGTAGTCTGTGATGATTGAGAATGCGGTAACTTCAGTAGCTGTACCCGATGTAGAAGAAATAGCGCAGAAGTGAGCTTTCTTTCTGAGTTCGGGGATACCGAATACCTTACACATATCTTCAAATGTGCAGTCGGGGTACTCATACTTTATCCACATAGCCTTAGCTGCGTCGATAGGAGAACCGCCGCCCATTGCTACGATCCAGTCGGGCTGGAACTTGAGCATTGCGTCTGCACCCTTCATAACTGTTTCAACAGAAGGATCGGGTTCTACATTCTCAAAGAGCTCAACCTCCATGCCTGCTTCCTTAAGATAAGCCTCAGCCTTCTGTAAGAAGCCGAAACGCTTCATCGAACCGCCGCCAACGACGATCATTGCCTTCTTGCCCTTAAAGCTCTTTAATGCCTCAAGTGCGCCCTTGCCGTGATAAACATCTCTTGGTAATGTAAATCTCATATGAAATTCCTCCTGTTCGGCTTATAGCCGTTATTGATCTATATTTAGCTGTTATCATCGTGCGCCCTGCGTTATGTATTTGTGTTGCAGGACTTCTTTCTTTTGTTCGTTATTATTTTAACACACTGAGTCGGAATTGTAAAATATATTTTAGGAATATCGGTATATAATTATCTATATAACAGTATCGAATAAAATGCGCACAAATCCGCTTTTTATCGCCATTTGCCGTAGCAAAGCCGTTTGTGAGCCTTTTGTAACAAAATTGTGAAAAGTGCGTAAAAAGCTAAATGTCAATATATGGCTTATTTTTTAATGGATAAATATTGCATTACTGGAACTTGTCAAAAGGTCTGCCGCACCTGCTTACTGCATAGAACCGCTTTGAAAAACAAAGAACGCAGAGCATACACCCTGCGTACCGGTCTGTTGATAAACTGAATGTTATTAAAGCCACACAGTGAGATATACCGCCAACACCATTTAAAACCGTTTCCGTACCGCCAAGAAGTTAATATTTTCGTGAGTATATCTGTACAACTGCACTAACATTAACCTTTCAAAAAAACGCCACTAGCCTAAGATATATGTACTAACCTGCGGACGTGTAGCGTTAAGCGTTCCTGCATTGACAGGATATACAATGTTCCGGTGGTTATTCGAGTTTAGCCAACACCCCAGACGGGGTGGGGGTGTGAGTAAGGAAAGAGGGAGCACGAGGGAGAGAACCTAAGAGATAGGGAGAGGGGCTGTCAAGTCCCTTACCCTAGTCTCTTTGGTTCTTTCCCTCGTTCATATTGACAAGTGTATTGATTCGAATAGCGAACCCGAGAAGTGCTGTCTTATGAAAAGAACTATCGGTAGCTTGCTATCGTAGCCGAAGCTGAACGATATAGCAGAAGCACATTAAACAAAATACTTTTTCTACAAACCAAAACGCAGAGTATACACCCTGCGTCCGCTGTTTATTCTTCTTCCTTCGTGTTCTGGTACGTCTTTAATATATCCTCCGCAACGGCTCTTTGCGTCTTTCTAAGATCCATTGCCTGCTTTTGAATATGCCTGTGCGCCTGTTCCTCCGTCAGATTCAGATACTGCATAAGCATTGACTTTGCACGGTTTACTATCTTCATATCCGATAACTGCTGTGACAGCTGGCGGTTTTCCTCCTCCAGCTTTGCCATTCCGATATGAGCCACCTCGGCAAGCTTTATTGTCTGTATAAGCATAGCCTTGTTGAAGGGTCTTGGGAGAACGAATGCACCGGTAAACCTTATCTTTTTCTGTACCTCGTCGGCAATCTCGTGCTTGGCAAGCACCACTACGCCGTTTTTTGCGTCTTTTGCTATATCTGCGACAAGATCAAGCCCGAATTCGTCCGAAAGGGGAGTGGAGATGATGACACTGTCAAATCTTGATATGTCTACGCCTCTTACGATAGCGCCGCTTGTGAAAGTCGAGATGTTGTCGCAGTCAAGCTCAATCAGAAGTCCTGCTATGCTGTCGCAGATTTCGCTTGTTTTGCCTGCTATAAGTACATTCATTCCGACACCCTCTTTCGTGGTATTGAAGCTCCCCGTACCGCTGTGTATTACGATAGCGAAGCCGCTTTATCTATATCTATTTTCGTCTGTTGTCAGTTATGCGTGTAAAGCTGCTTGTACGGGCTTGCTGTATTCGGTGACAGCTTGTAGAATCTGCCCTTTAACAGCTCGTTTGTGTTATATCCGAAATTCTTTGCGAATTCATCGACATATTCTCTTATATCGGCCTTGTCGCTGTCGTCTGCGACCTCGCACGAAACCTGTACGGGAAGGCCCTTAGGCGCTTCGTCGCTTCTTATATACATATGACCGCCGTGCATTCCCGTTCCGCAGAACGAGCCTATCGGCGCTTTGCCGTCACAGCCTATGCCGAGAACGATTATTATTCCGCCTGCCTGATATTCGCCCAGAAAATCTCCGACCTTGCCGCCGATGATTATTTTCGGATAGAATTCGTGGTATTCCTTCATATGTATTCCTACACGGTAGCCTGCGTTGCCCTTTACGAATATCTTGCCTGAACGCATCGCATATCCTGTCGTATCACCGCAATTTCCGTGAATGAATATTTCGCCGTTGTTCATTGTGTCGCCGATAGCGTCCTGACCGTTGCCGTGTACTATGATAGTGCTTCCGTCAAGATATGCGCCCAGAGCGTTTCCGGGAGTTCCCTCAACCGTTATCGTCTTGCCCGCAACACCGCAGCCGATATAACGCTGTCCCATAGCGTCGGTTATCGTTATATCGTTGTCGTCACATTCGACTATCTTTTTATTAAGGTCGTAATAACCTATTTCGTTAGCATTTAATACTGTCATGGCTTATCCTCCGTTATTGCAGACATTAAGGACATCATCAGTGCTTTTTGCCTGCGAGCTTTTTTTCACGTCTTGCCTTGCCGAACATCATCATCTGCGGCTTATCCCTGAGAAGATCGAGATCTACCTCGGTAAGCGGTATCTGCTCCTTTATCATAGAGGTATAGATACCTGCTCTTGCTACGTCGCCCATAAGGATGAAGCCCTTCAGCAGACCGTCCTTGAATACCAGCTTCTTGTAGATTTCCTTGTCTGCATCCTCGGTAATGTCCTCATCGCCGTCATAGTTTCCGGCTGTTATGATATGCAGACCGTAGAAGCCTATGGCATTCATCGGTATAGCGTTCAGATAAAGCGTTTCCTCGCCTGCCATATTTTTACCTGCGACCTCGCCCTGCATAAATGCGTTAGGCAGAAGTGCGAGTATCCTGTCGGTATTTGACGAACAATCGTGGCTTACTGTGCAGTCGCCTGCGGCATAAACGTTGTCAATCGTTGTCTGCTGGTGAAGGTCGGTTATTATACCCTTTTCAACCTTGCCGCCCGCATCGCTTACAAGCTCTGTGTTAGGCCTTACGCCGACAGCTATTACAAGAATATCAAAATCCACCGTTTCGCCGTTTGTCAGCTTCGCACTGTTTTTTGAGAACTGCTCAACGCTTGTGCCGAGGATAAATTTCGTTCCTTTATCCTCAATGTGCTTTTGCATTATCTCGCCTGCACGGACATCAAGAATACTCGGGAGTATCCTGTCTGCAAGATCAACTACAGTAATATCGGCATTCAGATGATGAAGAGCCTCCGCACATTTAAGACCGATAAGACCTGCACCTATTATAAGTACCTTTGTGCCGGCTGTGACTTTTTCACGGATAGCCTTTGCACTGTCCCACGTCATGAATGTGAACTTGTCCTCGACTTTATCAATGTCCTTCATCGGAGGAACAAACGGTTTTGAACCCGTTGCTACCAATAACTTATCATACTGTACTTTCTCTCCGTTGTCAAGTACCACACAGCCGTTTTCGATTTTCTCGGCACGAACCGAGAAGATGACCTTTACATTGTTCTTCTCGTAGAAATCAGGCTCTCTGTAGTATATCTTGTCGTCGGCGACCTTGCCCTCAAGCCAGTAGCTTATAAGCGGTCTTGAATATGTGTGATATGCCTCGTCCGTGATTATCGTTATACTGCCGTCCTTGTCAACCGAGCGTATTCCCTGTACCGCACCTATTGCGGCGGCGGAGTTTCCTATGATAACATACTTTTTCATTTCGCTCCTCCTTATCTTTCCTCAAGGACGATAGCCTTGTTCGGACAGCCCTTTACACAGGCAGGCTCTCCGTTGTTGTTCTTCATACAAAGGTCGCATTTCTGTATGACCTTTGAATCCTCGCTTGTTACGATACAGCCGTAAGGACAGGCAAGCACGCAGGTGTAGCAGCCTACACAACGGCTCTCGTCACACGAAATAACGCCGTCCTTCTGCGATAAAGCGCCTGTTATACAGCTCTTTACGCAAAGAGGAGTTTCACAGTGACGGCACTGTACGGCAAAATTTATTCCGCTGCCTTCCTCGACCTTTATTCTCGGTATCGGCTTCTTGCCGTTTGCAAAAGCCTTTATCATATTTTCGGCTCCGCTGTTTGCGGCGGCACAGTAATATTCGCACAGATGGCACGCAAGGCACCAGTCCTCGTTAACGTAAACTCTTTTCATTTTACTTCTCCTTTATCACTGACCTGCGTGCTGTATGCCGAGTATCTCAAGCTCTTTTTCGTTAAGGCCGATACCTCTGAGCATAAGTCTGTTGCCCTTGAGAGCCTCTACGGAGTTGATACCCATACCGCCCATCATTTCCTTGATCTCGTGATCCCACGCATGAACAAGATTTACAAGACGCTGATAACCGATGTTGGGGTTAAGACGCTTTACAAGGTCGGGGCGCTGTGTTGCGATACCCCAGTTGCACTTGCCCGTCTGACAGCTTCTGCAAAGGTGACAGCCGAGCGCCAGCAGAGCGGCAGTGCCGATATAACAAGCGTCCGCACCGAGTGCGATAGCCTTTACCACGTCCGAGCTTGAACGGATAGAGCCTGCGACTACTACAGAGACCTCGTTTCTGATACCCTCGTCACGCAGACGCTGGTCAACGCTTGCGAGTGCAAGCTCGATCGGGATACCTACATTATCTCTTATTCTTGTGGGAGCCGCACCCGTACCGCCTCTGTAACCGTCTATTGCGATAATGTCCGCACCCGAGCGTGCAATACCGGAAGCGATAGCGGCAACGTTATGAACTGCGGCAATCTTTACGATGACGGGCTTTTTGTACTCTGTAGCCTCTTTCAGCGAAAGAACAAGCTGACGTAAGTCCTCTATCGAATATATATCGTGGTGGGGAGCAGGTGAGATAGCGTCCGTTCCCATAGGGATCATTCTTGTTCTTGAAACGTCCTCAAGGATCTTTGCACCGGGGAGATGTCCGCCGATACCGGGCTTTGCACCCTGACCCATCTTGATTTCTATTGCCGCACCCGTTTCAAGATAATCCTTGAATACGCCGAAACGTCCCGATGCGACCTGTACTATAGTATTGGGGCCGTACTGATAGAAGTCCTTGTGCAGACCGCCCTCGCCCGTGTTGTAGAATATGCCAAGCTCCGTAGCCGCTCTTGCGAGGCTCTCGTGAGCATTACGGCTGATAGAGCCGTATGACATAGCCGAGAACATGATAGGTGTTGAAAGCTCAAGCGTAGGTGACGTTTCCGTCTTTACACTGCCGTCCTCGTTGAAAGAAACGTTCTTCGGCTTTTTTCCGAGGAATACCTTTGTTTCCATAGGCTCACGCAGAGGGTCGATAGGCGGATTCGTTACCTGAGAAGCGTTGAGCAGTATCTTGTCCCAGTAAACGGGATATTCCTTCGGGTTACCCATTGCCGAAAGAAGAACGCCGCCCGTTTCCGCCTGCTTGTAGACCTCCGTCATTATCTGCTGGCTCCAGTTGGAGTTGTTTCTGAACTTGTTGGGGTTATCTACTATCTTCAATGCGCCCGTAGGACAGATACATACGCATCTCTGGCAGTCAACGCACTGCTGGCTGTCCGAGATCATCATATCAAGATCTGCGTCATATCTGTGTACCTCGTTTGAACACTGTCTTGCACACGCCTGACATTTTATGCAACGGTCCTTATCTCTTATAACATCAAATAAAGGCTGAAAATAATTAAGTGCCACTGTTACCGCTCCCTTTCTTACTTCTTTTCGTTCAGCTTGACGATGATAGGCTCTCCGCCTCTCGGTGACCAGATACGGTCAACAACGGGACAGATGGCTCTTATCGCACATTCCTCGCTCGCAAGGTAAACCATATCGCCCTTTTCTGCGGCAACCATTGAACGCAGCTTAAGTCTGTCGTTGAGTGCCATAAGGCCTCCGTCAAAGCCGAGGATTATCGAGAACGGTCCTGTTATCAGCAGGCTTGAGAATACGTTTCTGAAGTATTTCAGCTTCTGTCTTTCGCTCTCGCTGTACTTATCCGAGTCTATCTCGCTCCAGAAAGGAGCGGCGATTATCTTCGCTATATCTTCAAGACACAGCTTCTGTTTTCTGTTGAGGAAGTCTATTATATATGTGATTACCTCTGTATCTGTAAGCAGGTTGCATTTGTAACCGTACATTTCAATATATCTTCTGTTTGCGTCGTAGGAAGAAATCTCACCGTTATGTACTATGGTATAATCAAGCAGTGCAAACGGATGAGCGCCGCCCCACCAGCCCGGAGTGTTCGTAGGGTATCTGCCGTGCGCTGTCCAGGCATATCCTGCGTATTCCTCAAGTCTGTAGAACTTTCCGACATCCTCAGGGTATCCTACCGCTTTGAATACGCCCATATTCTTACCGCTTGAGAAAACGTATGAACCGTTTATCTTGTCGTTTATGTTGATAACGCACTGAGCGACAAACTCTCTTTCGTCAAGCTGACTTTCGGTGAGCTTTGTCGGCAGGGGATTCACGAAATATCTCCATATCAGCGGCTCGTTTGTAATATTCGGGTGCTTTCTCGTGGGGATACGGGAAAGGTTCACCACGTCAAAATGCTTGTCAAGAAAACGCTCGGTTTCCACCCTGGCCTCGTTTGAATCGTAGAAAATATGGAATGCGTACTGATCCTTGTACTCCGGATAGATTCCGTATCCTGCAAATCCGCCGCCCAGACCGTTTGACCTGTCGTGCATATAAGATATAGACTTTACTATCTTGTCACCGCATATTCTGTTGCCGTCCCTGCTTATAAAGCCTGAGATAGCGCAGCCGGCGGGGATTCTGACCTGACCTTCTTTTTCCAGCATAAGCTCACTCCTGTTCGGTGTCTGTTTGTTTCTGAACGTTTTTTGGACGTTTTGAATCCGATAATTTCATTTTTGGGGACAAAAACAGCAGGCAACAGATGAATCAACCTGCAAATCTGCGGTATTTTGTAAATTAACCGTAAATTCAAGGAGTATTTGCAGTAAAATTAAACGTTTGCTTCAAATTTACCGCCATCTGAAACAGCTTTGTTTCGTTAATTGCCTGCAGCCGTTTTGGCTACAGTTGTAATTATATCACGGGTTTGCGGTGTTGTCAATACATTTCTGCAAGTTTTTTAAATGAAACTTGCAGAATATTTTCTTGCAATTTCACATTCCGATTATGCAAAATGACGGCAGAACCGCTGTATCGTCATTTTGCAAAAACCGATTGTTATTATAACTGCACTGTGAAATATATCACCAACACCGCCGGAAACATTTTCTGTACCGATAAGGCATTAATATTTTCGTAAGTATATCTGTACAACTGCACTGACATTTACCCTTCAAAAAAACGCACTATCCCTTGCCTGGCACTAAACTTGCCTCCCTTGTCAAAGGTGAGGTGCTGTCGCCATAAAAAATTCGGGCGACTACCGGAGGGATTGCCACACCGCCCATCGCTCCGCATAACCTTCCAAAACCGCACTATCACTCGAAAATCGCCAACACCCTTGCCTTTAAATGAACGCTCTGTTGGTTTCGCAGTACCTTTGCCAAGCACTATCACCCTTGCCTCCCCTCGAAAAAGGGGAGGTGGATTGACGGCATTGCAAAACCGTTATTCTACATAATCTTCATTTTGTAATTTACCGGACTGTTTCCAGAATTGCTATACTTTTTGCCGTCAAGACGGTGGGGATTGTAGTTGCTTAGAAGTTAATTTTCTAATTGCTTTGGTTCTTTCCCTCGTTCATATTGACAGGTGCATCGATTCGAATAGCGAACCCGAGAAGTGCTATCCGACAAACAGAACTATCGTTAGCTTGCTATCATAGTAAAAGCCGGATGATACAATAAGAAGCACATCTATTAAAAGACTTTTTCCAAAGTCTCCGCCATTCATCCCACATCCGCACTTTCCGGACAAAGTAATAAAGCGTCCTTCCGCAACATATATTTGTACTAAAAAACGAAAGCAGGTAACGTCATGGTAAAACGCAGAAGTTACAAAGCGGCGATAAAGAAGCTCAGACCTTTTGTGAAAGGATCTGTAGCCGGAACAGTGACAGCGGCGGTTTTTACCGTTATCGGTGCATTTTTGTTTAATATTGCCGATGCTCCTTCGGGAGCCGATAGCGTAATGGCATATGTTTCACTTGGCGCATCTGCTGTCGTCTGCGGAATGTTCTTCGGCGGCGGCAGAGGGAAAAACGGCTTTGCGTGGGGAACGCTCGGCGGTCTTGCAATGTTCGCCCTTTGCTTTGCCGTCACACTTATATCCGACGGATTTACCGGAACGGAATTTCTGCCTAAGCTGATAAGCTCTGCACTATGCGGCTGTATCGGCGGAATAATCGGTGTCAATATTGCGGCTGAGCGATAAAGGGCTGCCGATAAAATATTTCTATAGACAAACAAAGAAAAATGTGGTAGAATTACCTTATTCCCCGTGTATAACAGGGTATTTAACGTTGATGTAAAAGGAAGGATAAAAATGAACAGTTATTCAATAGAAACGCTTGCGGTTCACGCAGGCTATGAAACAGACGAAGCTACAATGTCGGTAACTCCGCCCCTGTACGAAACAAATGCCTATGTGTTCAAGGATGCCGAACACGCAAGAACGCTCTTTGAGCTTAAAGAGCCGGGCAACATCTACTCAAGACTCCAGAATCCCACCTGCGAGATGCTTGAACGTAAGGTAACAGCTATGGACGGCGGTGTTGCGGCACTCTCGTTTGCGTCCGGACACGCCGCTATATTCAATACTATAATAAACCTCTGCAGTGAGGGCGACGAGCTTGTTTCGTCCATAAACATCTACGGCGGTGCGATAAACCTGCTCGGAATCACATTAAAGAGAATGGGCATCACGGTAAAGTTCGTCGACCCCGATGATCTTTCGGCGTGGGAAAATGCCGTAACCGACAAGACAAAGCTGTTCTTCACCGAGCTTATCGGTAACCCCAACGCAAACGTAGCGGATATTGAGGAGATCGGCAAGATAGCCCACAAGCACGGTATCCCGTTTGTAGTAGACAGCACCTTCACAACACCCTATCTTTGCAGACCTATAGAGTGGGGCGCAGACCTTGTTATCCACTCCGCAACAAAGTTTTTGGGCGGTCACGGCAGCGTAATGGCAGGTGTTGTAGTAGACAGCGGAAAGTTCACCTTCAAGGGCAATCCCAGATTCCCGCTTTTCAACGAGCCCGATGTATCCTATCACGGTGTAGTGTTCGCCGACCTCGGCGAGCTGGCATTCATATCAAGGCTCCGTGCGCTCATAACAAGAGATATAGGTGCCTGCCTTTCAGCGTCTGCGGCTCACACCTGCCTTACAGGTATGGAAACGCTTGCTCTGCGTATGCAGCGCCATTGCGAAAACGCACTTGCGGTAGCAAAATTCCTTGAAGCCCACCCTGCCGTTGAAAAGGTAAATTATCCTGCACTGCCTTCAAACAAGTATTACGAGCTTTGCAAAAAGTATTGTCCCAAGGGTGCAGGCGGTGTGTTCACATTCGTTATCAAGGGCGGCAAGCCTGCAGGCGAAAAGTTCATGAACAGCCTTGAGCTTTTACAGATAGTAGCTAATGTCGGCGATGTAAGAAGTCAGGTTATCCACCCCGCTTCAACAACGCACAGCCAGTTATCGCCCGAACAGCTCGTAGCCGCAGGAATAAGCGAGGGTACGGTAAGACTTACTATCGGTATCGAGGATATAAACGATATTATTGCGGACATTTCTCAGGCACTCGATAAAGCGACTAAGTAACATAAAATGATGTTTTATGGGGTTTGGGGCGTTGCCCCAAGCGGGATGAGGGCGGCAGCCCCACAATTAGCCCGGCACGGACGCCGGGCGTGTATGCCCAAAGGCTCTGCACGATGCAGAGCCAA